>Ga0208408_1000269_pt1 | contig 35711 bp, 35 predicted proteins | sample ETNtaG_4_FD_185776 | JGI IMG/M metagenome (GOLD analysis project Ga0208408, IMG submission 185776) | Marine microbial and viral communities from oxygen minimum zone, Eastern Pacific Ocean - ETNP201406SV67 (SPAdes) (version 2) | ecosystem: Environmental > Aquatic > Marine > Oceanic ... | reverse complement strand
CACTTCCAGGACTGAATGGAAAGGGCGGTTTAAATTGGTATAAGCCCTGAACTATTAAGACATCAGGGAAGCTGATGCCAGTTGCTTTGATATCAACAACAACTTGACCGGGACCAGCTTCTGGATCTGGCACTTCTTCTACTTTGTGCGAATCTACCGGACCAAATTCATTACATATAAAAGCTCTCATAATATATTCCTATTAATTGTAGATGGATAAATTAACGATTCTTTATCAAACGTCAAGATATCTTCTCTAGAAATTCTTTTAAATAATCTTCAAAGTCTGTTTGGTTCGAGGATTCTATGTTTTTTGTATCTTCTAAGGACTTTTTGCTGGCATCAAGAAACAATTCATCCAAATTAGATATTTCAGATGTCATTGTATTCTGATGCAGATTAGACATCTTGTTTCCAAGGTCTCTAAATGAGAGGTCTTCGTCTTTCAGGTCTTTCAAAACCTGACCACTTAAGGTTCCATTTGGAGTTAGTAGATTTTCTTTTTGGTCTGTAATAGACGACAGCCAATTTATATTCTGGTCCTGAAATACTTCTCTATCCATGAATTCAGCCACTATTTCTAGCTCTAGAAGAAGTTTATTAGCTTCCTCTTTTAAGGGAATTGATCCATCGGCCGTCTCAAGCAAGGCGCCTTCATCTCTGCCTTCATTTACTACCTTTTCATGGTTCCTTTGTATTCTAGAAGATTCTTCAAGGCTAATCGCTGGACTATCTGCAACAAAACAATAAATTAAAAGAGTGTCTAAGAAATTAATCTGGTCTTCTGTAATGCCAATTGAGCTGTAAGGGTTTAAATCAACACACCTTAGCTCGAGATAATCTATTCCTTCAGAATTTAAAATATTTATAGGCCTTTCTCCAGAAGGGCAAACCCGCTTGGGCCTTATGGTACTGTAATACTCGTTTTCAATCTGAATCACAGAAGTGTTTAGCTGAACCCTTTCTTCTTCATTAAATTCACCAATTTTTTCGTAAGGCTCATAAGTTTTAACTAAGGCATTCTTTAGGTCAGAGCAATATTCTTCTATGCTGTTATAAGAAATATTTAAATCGTCTTGGGCTTTGCTGATATAACCCAAATCTCCCATTCTTAAAGAAGTTGCAGAAGGCTTATAAAAACCGCCTGAGGGTAATTCTTCAAGGTCATGTTCTTTGCCGGCAACAAAAGAGTTACACACTGCAGGAGAAGAGCCAAATAGAAGCAAGTATATCCACCCAAATCTTTTAAAGTTTCTAGCCATGCCCAGATAAGTTTGGTTTTTAAAGGCCTGAATTTCTTGATTAGATTGATGTGCAAGAACTTCTAAAAATTTATCTGAGAAAGAGAAGTTGTAATGTATTCCTGCAATTGCCTGCATCATGCTACCGTATCTATTTGCAAGGCCTCTTCTGTATATTGTCTTAATCATTCCTTGATTTGAAGTGCCGTAATTTCCAATAGGTATCTCTTCGTTTGAGGCTATCGGGCAAGGCATACTGAACGGCCAAAGATATTCATCATCAATGTTGCTGTAGACGAATACATGCAATTCTTTAAGGAAGTCCAGACACTCCTTGGCGCTATTAAAGGTTGGCGTAATTAACTCTAGAAGCGATTCAGAAAAATCAGTCGTGATATAAGGGTTGGTGAGAGCTGATCCTAGTTTAGAAGGATGGGGAAGTTTAGAAATTTCTCCTTTGCTACTTACTCTTAAGCTTTCCTTCTCTATTCCTCTATTAATAAGATTTAATTCTGGGAGAGCCTCAAATTTCCTTAAATCTTCTAAAGAAAATCTCATGATCTGTATTTATTTACTTAGGCCCCGCACTAACAATTGCTTCAGCAACATCAAATTTTGTAAAGTTCTTTTTAAATTGGTTTACTAATTTATCTTCATAAGACTTGTATAAAGAAGGGTCTTCCCAATTTTTAATTGGGTTGAGTAGTTTAGAATCCACTCCGGCAACATTTAAGGGCACATCCAAGTTCATGCCATCAATTTTTTCAGTTTCAGAACCAGCCAGGTCCCCTGACTGAATAGCGCTTATTATTGATCTTGTAACAGGTATATCAAACCTTTTGCCTTTTCCGTAAGGTCCACCCGTCCAGCCGGTGTTAACCAAATAAACATTACTTCCGAACTCTTCAATTCTTTTCATTAGCAGGTCTGCGTATACTCTTGCTGCCCTAGGAAAGAAAGGAGCCCCGTAACAGGTAGAGAAAGTTGTTTTGAAGGCTTCAGTTGAACCTACTTCAGTAGATCCAATAGCTGCAGTGTAACCGCTTAAAAAATGGTAGGCGGCTGCCTCTTTAGAAAGAATAGAGACGGGGGGAATAACGCCCGATAAATCACAAGTAAGAAAGATAACTGCATTGGGTTCACCCGCCGCATTCTCATCAGCTCTTTTTTCTATATGCTCCCTCGGGTATACCACTCTAGTGTTCTCGGTTAAAGAAGAATCACTGTAATCTGGTTCTTTCGTGTCAGAGTCGATGACAACATTTTCCATAACGCTTCCTTTTCTTATGGCGTCCCAGATAACGGGTTCATTTTTTTGAGTAAGATCTATGCATTTTGCATAACAACCCCCTTCAAAGTTAAAAACTGCTCCAGGCCCCCATCCATGCTCATCATCACCTATTAAATTTCTTTCAGGATCTGCTGATAAGGTAGTTTTTCCTGTTCCAGAAAGACCGAAGAATAAACATACTTCTCCATTAGAGTTGACGTTGGAGGCGCAATGCATAGGTAAAACATTTTTTTCGGGAAGTAAGAAGTTTTGAACGGCAAACATGGATTTTTTCATTTCCCCAGCATAAGGCATCCCAGCGAGCAGAACTTTCCTGGAAGTAAAATTAAGAATAACAACGCCGTCACTATTAGTCTTATCAGCTTCTGGATCACAAACAAATTCAGGTGCGCTTAGTATTTGCCAGGTCTCCTTGTTGTTAGGATTAAATTCTGTTGGTCTTATGAACATTTGCTTGCCGAAAAGGTTATGCCAAGCCCACTCTGTCCTAATATTTACTGGGACGTAATGTTCAGAATGTTCACCAACATGCAAAGAAGAGACAAAGCTATCTTTTGATTCCAAGTAAGTCTCAACTTTACTCCAAAGCTTATCAAACGCTCCGGATTCAAAGGGTCGATTGACCTCACCCCAATCAACTGAATCTTTTGTTGAGGCGTCACTAACTATAAATCTGTCTAACGGACTTCTGCCGGTTCTTTTACCGGTTTTAACAAGAAGAGCACCATTGGCAGCTACTTCTCCTTCTCCTCTTTGAAGAGATTCTGAGATAAGTTCATCAACAGATAAATTCTCAAAGATTTTAGACATCTATTTATGCTTTAAAGTGGTTAGTAAAATTTTCAGTATTATATAGATTTAATCCTTTTTATGAGAATGAATTTCATTAGCGGAAATAAAGGTTTTGGTTAGGTATATAAAGATAACTAGAAATCCAACTAACAACCATCCAGGTATGCTTATTCCCATAAAACTCCATAAAACCTCTGCGCAATTTCCATCCCCGGTTATAGCCATAATCAATACTTCTAAGAAGGGCAACGTATCTAAAAGATAATCTACGTCTGGAGCACAACTAGGAACTAATTCGGCGGGTAGACTTTGTAAATAAAGCTGTCTTAAAGAAAGACCAATGCCGGAAAAAAGAGCTACATACGAGGCGATCAAAAATCCTTTGTAAATTTTTATGCTCTTAGGATTAATTAAATAACCTATAGCTGCAATTAAACCCAAAATTAAAACGGCTCCTCTTTGCATGTAGCAAAGCATGCAAGGTTTAAGCATTAGAAAGTGCTCCATGAAAAGGGCGACGGCCATCATGCCTATACAAATAAAAAAAAGAATTCCAAAAGTTCTTTTGGTGTTGCTAAATAAAAAATTCATCAATGAGCTTGGTCCCAATTATTACCAATACCTATATCAATCTCCAAAGGCACATCTAGATCGGCTGCCTCCTGCATGGATTTGGTTAGTAACTCTACAACTTTATCAGTTTCCTTTTTTGGGGTATCAACAATTAATTCATCGTGAACCTGAAGCGTAAGTTGTGCTTTCAATTTAGATTCTTTTAAAGATTTATGAGCATTAATCATGGCTATTTTCATTATATCTGCAGCTGACCCTTGGACGGGCGCATTGATGGCCACCCTTTCAGAGGCTTGCCTTCTAATGGCATTGCTTGCATTTATATCTCTTAAGTACAGCCTTCTTCCAAACAGAGTTTCAATGTATCCGGCATTACGAGCCGTGTCTTTAGTTGTTTCCATATAGGCCTTTACTCCAGGGTATTTTTCGAAGTACATGCCCATGTATTCAGCTGCTAAATTTCTATTAATGCCTAGCTGCTTCCCTAGTCCAAAAGCAGAAATGCCATATATAAGGCCAAAATTTATAGCTTTTGCGTTCCTTCTTAAATCTGGGGTTACTTCGTCTAGGTTAACGTCAAAAACTTCACTTGCTGTTTTAGCGTGAATGTCTTCCCCTTGATTAAAAGCTTCTAAAAGTCCCTTATCTTTAGACAAATGAGCCATGACCCTTAATTCGATTTGAGAATAATCTGCAGAAATAATCTTGTTACCTTTTGTTGCTTCAAAAGCCTGTCTTATTCTTCTACCGTCTTCTGTTCTAATTGGTATGTTTTGAAGATTGGGATCGGAAGAAGACAATCTGCCTGTCGTAGTGACGGCTTGGTGGAAAGACGTATGTACTTTGCCAGTATTCGAAGAGATCTGGCCAGGCAATTTATCTGTGTAGGTAGATTTAAGCTTACTCAAAGTCCTGTGTTCAAGTAAAATCCTAGGCAGCTCATATTCTTCTGACAGTTCTTGCAAAACCTTTTCGTCAGTAGAGGGCTGACCTCCAGGTGTTTTTTTTATCACTCGGTAATTTAGCTTTTCAAAAAATATTTCTCTAAGCTGTTTTGTGGAACCAAGATTAAACTCTTCTCCTGCTATTTCGTAAGCTAATTTTTCTAGTTTCTTTATTCTAGATTCAAGGTCTTTAGACTGAGAAGCTAAGATCTTAGAATTCAGCAGAGTCCCATTCTGTTCCATATCAGAGAGCACCTCGATTAGAGGAATTTCTATATCCTCCATTAATTTCTTTAAGGGCTTTATCGAATCTAACTTAGGTTCCAGAACCTCATATAGTCTTAAGGTTATGTCGGCATCTTCGGCTGCGTAGTTAGTTGCCAAGTCCAGTGGAACCTTATCAAAAGTGATCTGTTTTACTCCTTTCCCAGCTACCTCTTCAAAGGTTGAAGTCTTGTGATTTAAGTAATATGAGGACAAAGCGTCAAGATTATGTCTGGTTGCTGATGCATCCAGTACATAGCTCATCATCATGGTATCGTTCTTAATTGAATTTATCTTTATCCCGTAACGAGCAAGAATATTTCTATCAAATTTTATATTTTGACCAATTATTTTGTTTTGTGCTTTTTCAAGAAAGGGTTTTAGTTTTTCTAGAACAATTTTTTCTTTAAGTTGAGAAACTTCCTGCTTTTCATGGCCAAAAGGAATATAAAATGCCTTCCCAGCTTCATACGCCATGGATACTCCCACAAGATCAGCATCCATATAATCTAAACCTGTTGTTTCTGTATCTATGGCTATAACTTTAGACCTGCTGGCCGCTTTGATAATTTTATCTAAAGCTCCTTCCGAGTTGATTAGTTCATAATTGCTATTCAGCTGTTTAGGTTTTGGAGTTTGTTGTCTGGGCTCTTCTTGGAGCCAAGATTTAAACTCTAACTCTTCATAAATCTTTGTTAACCCTTCTGCATCTTCTTTAACGACTTTAAGTTCTTCTATTCCGAAAGGCAGTTCGACATCCCTCTTTATCGTTACCAGATCATGGGCTAGTTTTAATGTATCAATAGAACTTCTCAGATTCTCTCCCACCTTGCCGCCTAAGCTCTCAGCATTTTTAATTACATTTTCTAGGTTTGTGTATTCATCTAACCACTTTACCGCAGTCTTAGGGCCCACCTTATCAACACCAGGAACGTTATCAGATTTATCTCCAATAAGAGCTAAATAATCAGTTATGTGTTCGGGTGGCACACCAAATTTCTCTTTTACCCCCGATTCATCCAGAAGCTCTCCTGTCATTGTGTTTACAACACTTACGTTCTTGCAGACCAGCTGAGTCATATCTTTATCTCCAGTGGAGATAACGGTATCCAGTTTCTTTTTTCTTGCTTGTTCAGCTAAAGTCCCTATTACGTCGTCGGCCTCAACCCCTGAGATCATGATTAATTTTATTCCCATTAATTGAATGATTTTGTGGATGGGTTCAATTTGTGAAACTAGATCCTCTGGCATGGGGGGGCGATTGGCTTTGTATTCTGTATACATGTCATGCCTAAAAGTTTTCCCTTTGGCATCAAAAACCACTGCCAGATCACTTTCAGGATGATCAATAAGTATTCTTTTTATCATACTAATAACACCCTTAATTGCTCCCGTGGGTTGATTCTTGCTATTTTCAAGAGGCGGTAATGCGTGGTATGCCCTGTAAAGATAGGACGAACCGTCCACTAAAATAATAGGACCTTCAGTGCTCATTAACTTAATTCCCTTTTATACAGTCTATTCCGTCCTGAGCCTTTATCTCTCCAGTCCTTGTCTTCAGTTAGTCCAGATTCTGCGATTGTATTTTCAATTGACCCTAGGTTCTCACTTAAATTCTTACCTTCTACTTCAACGAGTAAACTATCAACCTTCTTAAGAACTTTAGTTGACCCAGTTAATATCTCTAATTCTTTCCCATCCACGTCCAACTTTATATGGTTTGGCGAAGCTATGCCTTCAATCTGGTCTAAATCATCTAAAGAAATTGCTATAACGGACTGTTTACCATTTACGTCAAATTCTCCAAACTGGTTTGATGAAGAGCCAATACTATTATGAGAAGCACCAGAACTTGGATCCTTCATGTGGAGATGTAGTAGGTTTGTTTCCTGTGAGCCTGCGAAACATAGAGCGTCAATATGTTCTTCAAGATTATTCAATCTAATGTTGGCGTTAAGGGTTGAATAGGATTCAGCTGAAGGCTCAATTGCAAGAACTTTATTTTTACCGCCCAATGCAGCATATAAGCTAAAAACACCAATGTTTGCTCCAATGTCCCACAGTACTTCATCCACTTTTAAGTGATTTTTTATCCATTCAAAAGTTTCTGGCTCGCTTCTTGCAGATTCTGGATCTTGGGGGACAGACCCGGGTGAATCAATTCTGAACAACAACTGTCCTTTATCCGTCTCCATAGAGTGATTTGTTTTATAGAAATCAGACAATCTTGAACGGGTCTTAAGGCGGGTTCTTTCATTCATAGCAAAAGTAAAAAGACTACCTAATTTATAAATTAATTTTGATGCTTTCTTGCTGATTTTTATCCCTCAAGTTTAATTCTAACCTAACAAAACTTTTTTAAATAAAGATTAATAAATCTGAACTTTTTGTAAAGGCAAATGTCTTAAATATGTAGGGTAAATAATTATTAAACTCTAGTCCGCAAGAAAGCTTCGAGTAACCCCAAATACTCGGAGCTTTTACATATTAAACAGGTTGATCATAGTCTCAACCAATTCATTTACCCCATCCTTTGTTGTAGCAGAAGTAGAAATAACAAAGTTTTTTGTAGAAAGTTTTTTTAATTCCTTTAGTGCTCGAAGTTGTTCTTGAGAAGCTTTGTTTTTAGATAATTTATCTGACTTATTTAAGAGAATTACTAAAGGAAGATTCTTAGCTTCGCACCAATTAATTAGTGTTAGATCATCGTCTTTGAAAGGATGTCTAATGTCCATAATTATCGCCAAAGCCTTTAAGCTTTTTCTCTTGTTTAAATAGTTGTCGATAGTGATACCCCAGTCCGCCCTCATAGTCTTTGATACTTTTGCATACCCATAACCTGGCAAATCAATGATTTTATGGTTTTTATCCTTCTCAACCTTAAAAACATTAATAGACTGGGTTCTGCCTGGCGTTTTGCTTGTTTTGGCCAGTTTCTTGTTGTTAGTTATTGCATTCAATACACTAGACTTCCCACAATTGGATCTTCCACAAAAGGCAATCTCAGATCCAGAATCATCAGGCAGGCTTTCATAAGAAGGATAACTTCCTATAAAGACGGAATTTTGTAAGAAATTATGGCTAACCATATGATATTTATAAATTAAAGGAACGGCCTTAAAGGTTAGTATATAATGACGCCGCGCCAGATCAACAACATGAATTTATAAATGAGATTTAAATTATCAATTATTTTTATATCTTCAATTTTGCTTACAGGAGTAGGGGATGCCCCTTCTGTAAAAGAGAAAGGAGACGCTGAAACAGGGAAACAACTAGTTTCTGCGTGCTCTGCTTGTCACGGGGCAGATGGAAATAGCTTGGCTGGCATATGGCCTTCATTAGCCGGACAAAACTATAAGTATCTTTTAAAACAATTGAGACTCGTTAAGTCGGGGGGCAGGCAAATAGTTGAAATGACTGGTCAACTGGATAATCTAAGTGACCAAGATTTAAAAGACATCTCTGCTTTTTATTCCGTTCAAAATAATGTGATCGGCCAAGTAGAAAAAGATAAACTTGAATTGGGAAGAAAGTTATATTATTCAGGTAATCTAGAGAAAGGAGTTCCTGCGTGCACTGCCTGTCATTCACCTAGAGGTCTAGGCAATGCTCCTGCAGCTTACCCTTTATTAAGCGGCCAACAGCCTGATTATGTCACCAAGGCCTTAAAAGACTATAGATCTGGTGAAAGATCGAATGAGGACCCTTCTAAAATTATGATAGCTATTGCCTATAAACTTGATGACATTGAGATAGAGGCCTTATCAAGTTTTGTTCATGGACTACATTAAATTCATATGCTTTCAAGAACACTAGTAACAACTTTTATAACTCTTATTCTTATCTCTTGTTCAAGTGAAGATAACTCAGAGACTCAGGCTGTAAAATCTAATGATAAATATAAGGCAGGCGTTCATTACGAAATTATTGATAATCCAACCTCTGTAAGGGACTCTTCTAAAGTAGAGGTTATCGAAGTCTTCTGGTTTGGCTGTAATCATTGTTATGCTTTAGAGCCTTATTTAGCAAGGTGGAAGAAGGATATGCCCCAAGGAGTGAATTTCTCAAAATCACCTGCAACTTGGAATGAAGTCCTAAAGACGCACGCTAGGATATATTACACAGCCAAAGCTCTTGGTATAGAGCAGCAGTTTATTCCTGCAGCCTTTAATACAATACAAAATGAAGGAAGAAGGTTAACTGGAAACACCGAATTAGAATATTTCTTTAAAGGCTTTGATGTAGAAAGAGAAAAGTATAATTCTGTTTCTAAGTCCTTTGGCGTAACCAATGCCGTTGATCAAGCTGATAAAAGAATGAAACAGTGGGGCATTACAGGAGTTCCAGTGATCATAGTAAATGGAAAATATAGGGTTGGTGCTTCAAGAGCAATTGGAACAGATGGCCTTTTTGATGTTGTAAATTTCCTTATTGAAAAAGAGAAGAAATATTCAACTGTTAATTAGTTTTGAATAAATTTCCTGTTTGTCCAATTTTTATACCAGCCAATAGATTGGAATGGGTAGAGAAAACCTTTGATAAAGGAACCGATGCTGTCATTATCGACTTAGAAGATTCTGTTCCAAAAGAACAAAAAGACGAAACAAGAAACAATCTGTTTTCTTACTTAGATTCTCATGACTTTGATAAAACTATTCTAATTAGAGTCAATCCGGTAGATGGAGAATTCGGCAAGGAAGACATGAAGACCCTGTCAGAAGTCTCTTCAAAGATTGATGCCTTTATGTTGCCTAAAATAGAGCAAGCTGGAGTGCTAAATGACCTCCCTGACAATTTAATTGCCTTAATTGAAACCCCCAAATCTATTCAGAATCTAGAGGAAATATCCTGCCACAAGAACGTTATTGGAATTGCATTAGGTGGCGCTGATCTAAGTGCAAGCCTTGGCTCGGATATGAGCTGGGATTCTTTGTTATTCACTAGGTCCAAAATCATCATAGAGGCAGCTGCAAATAATTTGTTCACAATAGATAGCCCATTCATGAATATAGAAGACATATCGAGTTTAGAGAATGAGTCTGTTCTTTCAAATGGCTTAGGGTTTGATGGCAAAGCAGCCATTCATCCAAATCAGATTGAAACCATAACTAAATCTTTCTTACCTAATGAATCAGACATTCAAGAGGCTAAAGAAATTATTAAATTATTTAACTCTAGTTCTGAAGCCGTAATAGCTTATAAAGGAAAAATGATAGACATGCCAATTGTTCTTTCAATGGAAAAGAGATTAAGGCTTGTAGGAATAGACCCTAAAAATATAGACTGACATTTAGGAGAAGACAATGGTAAAAAAGGTAAAGGAAATTTCACCAGGGAGATATAGAGAAACTTTTGGAAGATACTACGAAGAGTTTGTCGTGGGAGATGTTTATGAACATAGACCAGGAAGAACAATAACCCAAACAGATAACATCTGGTTTACTTTATTGACAATGAATCAGCATCCGCTACACATTGATGAAGAATACGGAAAAGGAACTGAGTTTGGAAAAACTTTGGTCGTAAGCCCTTTCACTATAGCTCTAATGGTAGGCATGAGCGTAAGTGATGTAAGTCAGAAGACGGTGGCCAATCTTGGTTGGACAGATATAAGAATGTCACATCCTTTATATGTAGGCGATACCTTATACGCTGAATCTGAAGTAGTTGAGAAGCGTGAATCTAAGTCTAGACCCGATGAAGGCATAGTTACCGTTAAAACTATTGGCAAGAACCAAGACGGTGTAGAGGTTGCTTCGTTTCTGAGGTCTGCTTTAATACCTAAAGAAGGAAAGGCAGTAGAAGACAAGATAGATTATTAATTAATCAATTTGCTATAACACTTTTTTTTGTTATAACTGTCATCCTGTAAAGTCTATAGGGGAGTAGATAGTCATGATTAAAAATTTATTTGATGCGAGTAACGTGGATGAGACCGTATGGCACCTTCAAGGCAATTGGGCGCCTGTAAAGGAAGAATTAACGGTTTCTGAATTAGAAGTAAAAGGAGAAGTTCCAAAAGAAATTAATGGCCTTTATATAAGAAATGGAATGAACCCAAGATCTGGGTATAGCGACCATTGGTTTTTTGGTAACGGAATGCTCCACGGCTTCAATTTTGAAAATGGGAAAGTTAGTTATAAGAATAGATATGTAAGAACCCCATATTATGAAAATGATCTTGATATCATTAGTTCTTTTGGAGATTTAAGCGCTTCTCCTGCTAATACTCACATCATTAAGCATGCTGATAAATTTTTGGCCTTAGAGGAAGCACATCTTCCTTGGGAAGTTGATGAAAATCTAGAAACAAAAGGCGCATACGACTTTTCTGGAAAACTTAAAGGAGCAATGACAGCTCACCCTAGAATCTGTCCCAAGACAGGAGAGCTTTTATTTTTCTCTTATTCCATGATGTCAGAATCCTATCTGACCTACTACAGAGCAAACCCAGAAGGTAAATTAGTTCAAATTGAACCTATTGAATTGCCAAGAGCCGTGATGATGCATGATTGGAATATTACAGAAAATCATGTTGTGTTTATGGATTTACCTATTATTTCTGATATGAATCTTGCTGTAGAAACTGGATCGCCTTTCGGATTTAAACCTGAGTTTGGAGCTAGATTGGGTGTAATGCCAAGAGAGGGCTCTAATTCTGACGTAAAATGGTTTGATATTGATCCCTGTTACGTTTTTCACCCTCTCAACTCTTATGAAGAAGGTAATAAAATTATCTTGTATGTTTGCAGGCAGGAAGAAGCAATGGTTGGAGGGTTTCAAGATATATATGGAGGAGACACAACTGTAGCAAGACTTTGGAAGTGGACAATTGATCTAGAGCTAGGAGTTGTTAAAGAAGAACAAATAGATGATGCTCCTTGTGATTTCCCAAGAGTGGACGATCGAAGAATCGGTTTTAAGAATGACTACGGTTATTGCACAACTTTAGATACCGAGGCCGATTCATTAACAATAGGAAGATATTTATTAAAATATGATTTAACCAAAAACAAGAGGTTAACTCACGATTTAGGAGAGAATGTCACTGGTGGAGAGGCTTTATTTGTTCCGCGAAGCCCTGACTCTACGGAAGATGATGGATGGGTTGTTAGTCTAGCTTACGAGGCAGAGACCGATCGATCAAAGCTCTTAGTAATAAATTCCCAAGATTTTGAATCTGATCCAGTTGCAGAAATATATGCACCTCAAAGAGTTCCAAATGGAGCACATGGGAGTTGGATAAGTAAAGATTAATAAGGAAAGTTTATATGGAAATACAATACGCTTCAGTCTGGGAAAAAAATGCAGACGCCATACCTAATGAAATAGCACTAATTTGTGGAGATAACGAGGTAAGTTGGAAGGATTTTGATGATAGAGCCGCTAAGCTAGCTGCATTATTAGATAAGAACGGTCTTGGGGATGATTCCAAAGTTGGTCTTTATTTACATAACTCAAACGAGTATTTAGAAGCTCAATACGCTGTATTTAAAATTAAAGGCGTACCAATTAATGTAAATTATCGATACAAAGAAGAAGAACTAGTTTATTTATTAGACAACTCAGATTCTGAAGCCTTGTTTTATCAGGGCTGTTATGCAGAACAAGTTCTTGCAATAAAAGACAAGCTTTCTAAAGTCAAAGTTTTCGTACAGGTTGATGATGGCTCTTCAGATATGCCAGATTTTTCATTAGATTATGAAAGCATTATTCAGAACAATTCTCCAATGGAGAGAATAGAAAGATCGGGCGAAAACATTTATATGCTATACACGGGAGGTACAACTGGCATGCCAAAAGGGGTTATGTATCAACATGAAGGACATCTTAGTGCGATGCTTAACACCGCAGGAGCTTGGGGCATGATTCCTATTCAAGAAAAAGTCGAAATAGAAGCCTTATCCAAGGCAATCAAGGAAAATGCAGAATCCAATAATCTGCCTGTAAGCATTCCAGCCTGCCCATTGATGCATGGAACAGGTATGTGGCTTGGAGCAATGATCCCTCTGCTTGCTGGAGGGTGCGTAGTGACTATTCCTCAACTAGGGTTTGATCCAGATTTGTTATTTAAGGAAACAGAAAGAAGAAAAGCAAATAATCTTGTAATAGTTGGAGATGCTTTCGCTAAGCCTATGTTGGACGCATTGGATAAAGCAAGTAATGAGGGTGCCCCGTATAACCTTGAATCAGTTAACAACATTATCTCTAGCGGCGTTATGTGGAGCTCTGAAGTCAAAGATGGATTACTGAAGCACAATGACATGGTTTTAGTAGATGCTATGGGATCTACTGAAGGCGGTATGGGCTCTTCAGTAGCATCAAGAGATGCTCCAGCTCCAACTGCTAAGTTTGTTTTAAACCCTGGAGTAATTGTTATAACTGATGAAGGAGAGCATGTAGAGGCTGGCTCAGGAAAAATGGGGAAAATTGGAACAAGTGGCTTAGTTCCTTTAGGTTATTTTAAAGACGAAAAGAAGTCAGCCGAAACCTTTAAGGAATTTGAAGGGGTGAGATATAGTTTTCCAGGTGACTATGCAACTGTGGAAGCAGACGGAACAATAACTCTCTTAGGAAGGGGCAGCAATTGCATAAATACAGCAGGAGAAAAGGTTTATCCTGAAGAGGTAGAGGAGGCTGTAAAAAGGAACCCTAATATTTTTGATTGTTTAGTAGTAGGACTAAAAGACGATAGATTTGGCCAAAGAGTTGTTGCTTTAGCTTCTTTTCAAGATGAAAATCAAATTGAAGAACAAGATTTAATTGCTTTCACGAGAGAGCATTTAGCTGGCTATAAGTTACCCAAGCAAGTTTTATTTGTTCCAGAGGTAATGAGAGCTCCGAACGGAAAGGCAAATTATAAGTGGGCTAAAGAAACAGCAGAAAAGGAATTGGGTTAAAAAGGGTAGGAATCATGGATGTAAGTGAAGCTGTCGGTTCTAGGAAATCAATAAGGGCTTTTTTAGATAAAGCTGTAGATGACTCATTAATTAAAGAGCTCTTAGAGAAAACTTCTCGTTCCGCCTCCGGAGGAAATTTACAACCTTGGCAAATTTACGTGATTAACGGCGACACAATGAATAGTTTCCATAAATTTCAGTCTGAATGGACCGAACCAGAGACACCTGCTTATGCAATTTATCCCGAAAACCTTAAAGAGCCATACAAGACTTCTAGATATGAAGTTGCTGACGACATGTATTCTTTACTTGGGATAGCTAGAGAAGACAAAGAGGAAAGGTTTAAGCAAGTATTAAAGAACTATGAGTTTTTTGGCGCTCCCGCAGCTTTCTTTTGTTTTGTAGACAGGCAAATGGGCAGACCACAATGGTCTGATTTGGGTATGTTTCTTCAAACATTCATGTTGCTAGCTAGAGAAGCGGGACTAGATACTTGTCCTCAAGAAGCCTGGGCCATGAAACAAGAGAGCGTAACCGCCTTTGTTGAAGCACCAGACGAGTTAATGCTTTTTTGTGGCATGGCCATAGGTTATCAGGATGAATCTGAAAAGGTTAATGAACTTAGAACCACAAGAAGACCAGTAGAAGATTGGGCGGTTTTTTTAAATAAATAGTTAATAGGCTAAATTACTATTTCAATTAAGCTTGGACCGTCAGAACTAATTCCATCAGAAAAAGCTTTTTGAAATTGTTCAACAGTTAAAGTCCTTTTAGCTGGAACCCCTAAAGACTCCGCAAGAGAAACCCAATTTATTTCTGGATTATCTAAGGAAAACATAGAAGTAGCTCTATCACCTGTTCCTAGAGCTCCAACTCTTTCTAGTTCAACTTTTAATATTGCGTAAGCACGATTAGAAAAAATAATGTTAGTTACATTCAGGCTTTCTCTGGCCTGAGTCCATAAAGATTGTATTGTGTACATTGCTCCACCATCACCGTGCAAACAGATTACAGGTCTGTCGGGTGAAGCGATGGCCGCACCTGTTGCTAGAGGAAGACCTTGTCCTATGGATCCTCCTGTTAATGCTAACCAATCTAAAGGTTTTGCATTCCAGGCATGTGGGGTAACAAAAAAACCTGAAGTTGCAGCTTCATCTGAAACAATAGCTTCTTCGGGTAGCAATCCGGTAAATAGGGCACCTAAATTTTCAGGACTCAAGTCACCAGAAGTAGGCATATCTATTTTGCCGTCAGGAATTAAATGATTATCAATTTTTGATCCCTTGAACATGTCATTGAGGGCATTTAGAGCATATTTTCCATCTTCAAATGGAGAAGCCACTTCAATAAGATCTGCACCTTCAGGAGAAAGAAAACTTTTCTTACCTGGGTAGGCAAAAAAAGAAACGGGCGGTTTTGTTCCAATAAACACTATGGATTCTACACCGCTTAAGAACTCTTCAGCCAGTTCAGCAAAATAAGGAATAGGCTCAACTTTTGTAAGCCCAGCCCCTCTTCTATGTCTTTTAACGAAAGTATCTGTTGCCAGTCTGCATCCACAAGCAGAAGCTATTTTTCCTGCCAAAGTAACCGATTCTTCATCCAAGAAGTTACCACCTAAATAAAGCATAGAATTTTTATCTGAAGAAAGAGCTTCAAAAGCTTTATCAATTAATTTGTCGTCAACTTTAAGGGGTCCTTCTATATCTAGCTTAGATCCTATATTGTCTGTCTCTCCCCATGCACAGTCAGCAGGAACAAGCATGGTGGCAATTTGACCTGGGAATTTGTGCGAAGCTTGCCATGCTTCTGATCCTAGTTGACTTAAGTCATCGGGCGTAGAACTTCTTCCAACCCAGTCAGAACTGGCTTTAGCGAGTCCATCTAAATCAGAAGTTAATGGAGCATCATATTGCAGATGGTAAGTTGCATGGTCGCCAACTATATTTAACATCGGCGTTCTAGCTTTCTTTGCGTTATGTGTGTTAGCAAATCCATTGCCAAAACCTGGACCTAGATGGAGTAAATTGGCGGCAGCTTTACCAGACATTCTCGCGTACCCGTCTGCAGCACCTGTGACCACACCTTCAAATAAACCTAGCACAGGCCTTACTTCGGGATGGTGATCTATAGCTGCAACCAGATGCATTTCTGAGGTTCCTGGATTAGCAAAAACAACTTCTAGACCATTGGCTATCAAAGTCTTTAGTAGAGCATCAGCAGAATTCATACACTCATTATAAACCTATGATTTTGAGTCTACTAATTTCTATCAGGCAGGGCGTCCTAAGATTCCTCCATTAGCTGATACTGTCAATTTTTTAACAAAGAAATTAAGTGCCTAATGTCGAAGCACCTGACCTGCGCGAGCACCAGTAGGTTCTCCATCAAGGACATTGACTTGACCGTTGACGATCGTTGCTTTGAAGCCACGCGACTTCTGGATGTATCGCGGTGCGCCACCAGGGAAATCATTCACTAATACAGGTTGTAACTCATTCACCTCTTCTGGGTTAAATACATTAATGTCTGCTTTCATTCCTGCTTTTAGAATACCTCGATCCTTGAGACCAATAACTGCTGCCGGATCGGCTGTCATTCTCTTTATAGCTTGAGGAAGCGTGAATACACCTGTCTCACGTACATAATGAGAGAGTATGAAACTAGCCCAACCTCCATCCATAATTTGAGAAACATGCGCGCCGACATCACCAAGTCCAGGAATGAGATGTTCGCTGGCGAAGAGATCTCCTTGTTCTTTCAGGTTACCGCCAAACATGCGCCAGTTGAAAAGACCGCGACCTTGACTGTCTCTTGATAGACGTAAAAAAGTTTCAGACCAGTGCTCAGAAGCTGATTTAGATAACTCGATCAGATTTTGTGCAGAGTTGTGGTCGGGAATCTCGTCGAGGCCCAGAAAGTAGACTTTTTGCAGAGGGATATGACAAGATTTCTGTTCACGCGCTTCTGCCACTAGAACCTTACAAAAAGTTTCATTGTTGATGGCTTCCAATCTAGCGTTAAAATCTTTTTCTCGTAATTCATCCCACGTTGGACCTTGTATAGGAAGACCTGATTGAAGACCAAACATGTAGCCAGATCCACGTGTGTGACTGATGCCAGTAATATTACGTCGCTCTAGGTTCATTTCATTAAGATGCTTAGCAGCCATAGCTCCAGACCCTTCTTCGCCTGAACAACCATAGCTAAATAAGACCCTGCTTCCTTCTGTTTCAGCAACCGATCTCATTACCTCAGCATCTGCACCAACGAGTTGCATCAAACCATCCCGAGGTCCGACAACCTTTGCAATTTCTACAAGTTCAGAACACTCGGCAAAGGTTCCTGGAATTGGACGACCATCAGGAGCCTTATGCGGTTCATAACGATTGGTAGAGAATCCAACTGCACCGTCTTTCATAGCTTTTTCTACAATTTCCACCATCTGCTGCTTTTCAGCCTCTGTAGCTTGCTCATCAAAAGATCGATCACCCATGACATAATAACGAACAGCAGAATGACCCACGAGACCAGCAACATTCAGAGAAGGTTTTAGTTCTTCCAATGTGTCTAGGTATTGACCATAGTGCTCCCAGTTCCAAGAAAGTCCTGAAAGAATAGCTTGTTTTGGAATATCCTCCACCGTTTCCATCATGCCAGCGAGAACTTCGACATCTTCAGGCTTGCAAGGAGCAAAAGTGAGGCCACAGTTTCCAATCAAGGCTGTGGTGACACCATGCCAGCAAATAGGAGTCATTTCAGGGTCCCAGCCAATTTGTGCGTCCAGATGAGTATGTATATCAACAAAACCAGGTGATACCGTTCTTCCTTCAGCGTCTATAATCTCAGCGGCTTCACCACTCACTTCGCCGATTTCAGTTATAAGTCCATCTTTGATTGAAATGTCTCCAGAATAGGCATCAGAGCCTGTTCCATCTACTATCGTTCCGTTCTTAATTAAAAGATCGTATTTCATAATTTCCTCAAAGAATTAAGTATACCCAAGTTTAAAAATAAAAATAAACTTATTTGACGTAAGGGACTAAATGGCAGATATAAGAGAGTTTAAATCTTTTATATGACATTCTTTATTTGAAACTTTTATAAAGTCTTCCTTATTTAATTCCTTTATTATTCTGCTGAGACTTTCTGGCCTCATCCTCAGCATTTGAGCTATTTCATAATGATTAATAGGGAGAGTGAATTTGAAAGAATTTTCTTTAGAAACCTTCAATTTAGAACTAATGATAATTAACCAAGAGCATAGCCTCTTTTTAATGTCGCCATCAGAAATTGTTTGGCTCCACTTTAATTGTTTAGAAAGTTGACTGCTTATAGCTTTACTTATGTGAAGCGCCATATCAGGTTCTTCTCTAGATAAAACCTCTAATTCATGATAGTTTATTTTACACAGATCAGAGTTTTCTCTAGCTAAAGCAAAGTGTGAATACCTCTTAAAAGAAATACAATCAAGTGCTAAAAATTCTCCTGGGTAAAAGATGCCCTCTACTAACTCTTCACCTTTTTCGTCTAAACTGTAAGTTTGCACGCATCCAGACCTAACAACATAAATCGATGAAAAGCTGTCACCTTGGCTATAAATCATCTCTCCTTTGTTAAAAGATTTTTGTAGAGAGATAGTTCTCACAATTTCATTCACATTTTCATTGATTAAAATCTCATTAACTATCTTCTCTGGCATGCACATATGTTTGTAACTACAGACCTTACAAAGAGGAGGCGCTTGTTTAATATTTGATACTTCTTTAAGTTCTAACATCATAATTCTTTTATTATTTCTTCTAAATCGTAGATCTCTGCCTTTAAGGCATCAATATCCCTTTTACTTCCAGTCCAAAAATTCAGTCCATGCTCGTCTTCCAATTTATAAAGGCGTAGTTTAGAGGCTCTTAATTTTAATTCTAGCTCCTTTTTATCAACCTTACCCATACAAATTTCCTAAGAATAATGAAAACCCTAGCAATACTATCCAAAAACCCATACAGACAGAGGCTACAATGGCCAGTCTTTTTAACGCTAAAATATCCTCTTTTTGCCATTTCTCTCTCATTTCTTCTCTTTTATTAATACGAAAATGTAAAATTACTACTTATCTAAATAAAGAATATTGATTTACATCAATTAAAATAAAAACCTGTTAATTTAAAGTAATTTAAAGATATATGATTAAGGTATGAGAGGTATGACTAGAGACTTTATTTTTCGCTCAATTAAGAGAACAAACAAATTAGATTATTTAGGTTATGTTCTAAATGTAGGATCTGAAGAAGAATTGTTTGAAGCTGTTTCTGAGTTGGGATTCAGTCCAGATGCTATGGAGTACCATGCTGTTAATATAGGCTCAAAAGCTATAGCCATTTGCATGCCTTTTAGAGCAAGTGCCAAGCAAATGGAGCAACCATTTTATTTTATAGGTGATGTTGATAATAAATTCTTTTCTAATGAAACAGATAAAAGATATCAGGATGACTTGAAAGGGGATACTGACTCCGGAACCTTCCCAGCAGATATATTTACTGGTCCATAAAGCTTGATATAGGCTCTTTAAAGAAATTGCCTGTTCAGTTATTTACTGAAAGATTTTTATATTTTTTATATAAAAATATTGATAACCAACCTGAGAGTATAGGCACGATAGTAACTTGAGTTAAGACTAAGAAACCAACAACATCCTCTCCAGTTAAAGTAGACATAAAGCCTTGAATGTTCGAATAGATGTTTTCGCTAAAAATAGAACCTATTAAAACTACCATCCACATTACAATATAAGACAAGGCATAAAAACCAAAAATCAACATTCCTAGAATTAAGAATAATTCCTTCATTACCAATAGAGTTTATATTAAATTGAATGGGCTAGACAGGATTTGAACCTGTGACCTTCTGCTCCGGAGGCAGACGCTCTATCCTAGCTGAGCTACTAGCCCATTAGGGATTATATGCTTCTTATTTCTATTTTATTAATACATTAGCCCTGATATGATCGACTTTCTTTAAAAGCTAAGCGGAGTATTTATGGCAGGAAATTCCTGGAAATCAATAAATTGGAAAGACCCCTTTCTATTAGAACAGCAACTAACAGACGATCAACGTTTAGTCCGAGACACTGCTCATCAGTTTGGTCAAGAAAAGCTTTTGCCTGGAGTTAGGGAGGCTTTTAGAAAAGAGGAAACTGATTCAAATATCTTTAAAGAAATGGGTTCTTTAGGTCTTTTGGGTTCAACTATTCATGGTTATGACTGCCCTGGTGTTGATTACATGAGTTATGGCCTTATCGCTAGAGAGATAGAAAGGGTAGATTCGGGTTACCGTTCTATGATGAGTGTTCAATCCTCCTTGGTTATGTATCCAATTTACGAGTTTGGCTCAGAAGAACAAAAAGAAAAATATTTGCCAGCCCTTGCCACTGGAGAATCAATCGGGTGCTTTGGATTAACTGAACCTGATTACGGTTCTGACGCAGGAGGTTTGATTACAAGAGCTAAGAGCGTGAAAGGAGGTTACTCTATTTCTGGAGCAAAAATGTGGATTTCTAATAGTCCTATCGCAGATGTTTTTGTTATTTGGGCAAAAAACGATGAGGGAAAAATTAAAGGATTCATACTTGAGAAAGGGATGGAGGGGCTAAGTGCTCCAAAGATAGAAGGCAAGTTAGCTTTAAGGGCTTCAATAACCGGACAAATAGTAATGGAAGAGGTTTTTGTAAGTGAAGATCAAATGTTGCCTAACGTAGAAGGCTTGAAAGGACCTTTCAGCTGCTTAAACAACGCAAGGTACGGTATTTCATGGGGAGCTTTAGGCGCTGCTGAGACCTGTTGGCATACTGCAAGGGATTACGTAATGGACAGAAAGCAATTTGATAAGCCTTTAGGTGCCAATCAACTTATTCAACTTAAGCTAGCTGACATGCAGACAGATATAAGCATAGGCCTACAAGGCTGTTATAGGGCTGGACAATTGATGGATGATAATAATATTTCGCCTGAGTTGATTTCTTTGATCAAAAGAAACTCAACTGGGAAAGCCTTAGACATAGCTAGACACGCAAGAGACATGTTAGGAGGAAATGGAATTTCTGATGAATATCCTATTATGCGTCATATGGTAAATTTAGAGGTGGTAAATACTTACGAAGGCACCAACGACATCCATGCTCTAATTCTAGGTAGAACACAAACAGATATACCGGCTTTTTAAATTTAGTTTAATTCGAACAAGACTAAGGAAATTACTTGCTTTATAATACGCGTGGCCTGACTTACTAATATTAAATATATGAAATATCAAAGGTTATTCTTAATAATATTTACAACTTTTATCCTTAGTTTAGGTGCTTCTGAAGCTAAGAAAGCTATTGAAAAAAGAATAGCTCCTGTTGGATCAGTTTGCGTAGAGGGAGAAGAGTGCGCTAAAGCAGTTGTGACAGCAGTAGCATCTCCAGCTTCAGGAATAAGGTCTGGAGAAGAGGTTTATAATAATGCCTGTGCAACTTGTCATAGTATAGGATTAGCCGGTGCACCTAAGTTTGCAGATTTATCTTCTTGGGGAAGCAGGCCCGATGAAGGAATTGAGCATTTAACAGAACAAGTTAAAAACGGTCTGAATGGCATGCCTCCTATGGGCATGTGTATGGATTGTGCGGACGAAGAATTAACTGCTGCTGTTCAGTATATGCTAGATAGCCTTTAGAAATTTTTTTCCAATACCGATACAAACTCATTCCATTTCGAAAATTCCACTACTGAGATTTCTTTTATTGGCCACTCACTTCCAGATTCATTAAACCAAATAGGATTTATTCCACAATCAAAGCTTCCTTGTACATCGTTTATAGGATGATCTCCTACGTGACAAATTTCATTGGCTTTCAAGCCCGTTTTATCTATAACAGCTTCAAACATAATTGGATCTGGTTTGTGCGCGTTTAAGTCTGCCGCTGAAAATATATAATCAAATAAATTATCTATTCCTATAACTTTAAGATCTGCGTTTCCATTTGTTACGACGCCAAGCGAATAAACGTTCTTAAGTAATTCAAGAGTTTCAATCACTCCCTCATAAAAAGTTACTGTATTTCTACCTTTGAAATATATTTCAAAAGCCTTTTCTGCCATATTTTCAGATTCTTCTTTTCCGTATCCGGCTCTCATATTTAATTCATAAAACATCAATCTTCTTAAATCCGATAGTTGATTCATTAGATTAGGGTTGTTTCTTATCAATTTATCCCTTATTTCTATTACATCTTTAGTGCCTAAGAGTATGGCAGTTCCAGGATAGTTTTCTTTAATCCATGCATTTGTAACCTCTTCAGCCTTCATGATGTTTGGCATCAAAGGCCAAAGAGTGTCATCAAGATCAAATGAAATAGATTTAATGGTCATTATCTTTTCCCTTCTTGGCCCTAGGATGAGATTGATCATAAACCTTAGATAAGTGTTGAAAGTCTAATTTTGTATAGATCTGAGTGGTTCCTATATCCGAATGACCGAGCATTTCTTGTATGGCTCTTAAGTCCCCGCTAGATTCTAGAACATGGCTAGCGAAGGAATGTCTAAGCATATGTGGGTTAATTCCCGGTAGTCCTCTCATTACGCATAACTTTTCTAGTCTAAGTTGAACGGACCTTGGCGAAATTCTTTTACCTTTGTTATTTAAGAAAAGAGCTTCAGTTTCTGTTTGCTTAGATTCTATTAACTCTTTCCTATAGAGCATCCAATCCCTAATTGACTGTATAGCTTTTTTACCAACAGGTACGTCTCTTGTTTTTTTTCCTTTTCCCACAACCCTACAGATACGCTCTTTAATATCTAAACTAATTAAATCTAAATCACATAGTTCAGATAACCTTAGTCCTGAAGAATACAACAGTTCTGCCATGGCTTTATCTCTCACTTCAAACATCCCTTCGGGTTTAAAGTCCAATAGTCTTTGAACTAGATCCGCATCCATTGCCTTGGGTAAAAGGCTGGGTGATTTAGGCGAGCTAATATTTTCCGCTGGACTCTTATCTATAACCCTTTCTTGCAGAAGGTAATTGAAAAAGCTTCTGTATGAAGAGAGGACCCTCTGAATACTTCTGGGGCTTAACCCTCTTCTCCTTTCTTTGTTAACGTAAGAGCGTACTTCGCTCTCTTTAACTTCCTGCCAAGACTTGATATCAGAATCAGATAAAAAATCTGAAAATTTATCTAAATCTCTTCTGTAACTATTGGTGGTGTTGTTTGAAAGTTGCTTTACTGTCTCTAGATAAGACAAGAAATCATTTATCTTTTCTTTTAGCATTTAGTAGTTATTTCTTTCTAGAAGATTAGCTAAAACTTGAGCGATGAATTCAAGAAACATAGAATCATAGTCTTTAGAGTAGACGCCTTCTTTTTTTGAACCAAGCGCTAGTAATCCCGGGCAATCTGGGCTCTTTATAGGAACTAAAACACATTCCAAGATTCCCGATTTCTTCTTAAAAATATAATCTGATTCTTTTTTATTTACTGGACCACAATATATATCGATGGCGTTATATTTTTTACCAAAAACCCCATAAGCTTCTTTGGGATCCACAACTCTTCCTTTTGGAAGGTTGGTGTTCTCTCTAAAGAATATTAATTTACATTTGTCAGCTTGGAACTTCCCTTCAAAGCGCCTTTCGGTAAGTGAAATTATATCTACAGCATTTTTACATAAGATTAGATCTAAAATTAGATCCTTAGTTCTTAAAAAGATGTTTTCGTTATTTTTAGCTATTTCTATTAGTCCTAATAGATTATTTGATGTGGAGTTATAGTTCTCCCTCAATAATTCAACCTGTTTTTGAATTAAAGAAACTGCGCCCCCAGTTTCATGCACAATCTCAAGAGCGTTTAATATGTGTGAATTTTTAGAAAGGAAATCTGGGTTAAGTAAAAGAAATTGTTCTACTTCTTTCTCGTTTAGAGATTTCTTGGTCATTGTATCGTTACGTTTATTTGTTTAATAAACTCAGCCTCACCTTTAGCTATTATTTCTTTATTTTCTATATTGTAATCTATAAATATACTTCCTTTCTCAAAGTTCACTTTAACCGGGGTTTCAATAGTTTTATCTTGTATGGCAATCAGGGCTGCAGCACAAGCACCACTTCCACAAGCCAAAGTTTCTCCTGCACCTCTTTCGTATACTCTTAGATCTATTTCGTTACTAGAAATAATTTTACCTACACCAAAATTAACCCCTTCAGGAAACCAGTCACTGTTTTGTAATGCTTCCCCTAGATATTTTAAAGATATACCGTCAACCATTTCTTCAAAACTAACTGCATGAGGGTTTCCTAAATCAATTACCCCTATCTCTATTTCATTTCCTTCAACCGAGATAATATGTTTATGGTTAGTAGTTTCTGGAGGTAAATTATTTTTTATTTCAAGATTGTTGGGGTTTGTGAATTTAACAGAATACTCTCCGTCTTGATGGGTCTTTAAACTCCATAAACCCCCTAAAGTAGTAACTGATAATTCATTTTTAGCAATCAACTCTTCATCAATTACAAATTTAGTAAGGCACCTTGCGCCGTTTATACAGTTTTTGGCTATTGATCCATCTGCGTTATATATTTCTGCAGACAAATCCACGTCAGGGCTTTCTGGAGGAAGAATGCTTATCAGTTGATCAAATTCCACTCCTTCCAACTCAGCAATCTTCACAACCTCTTCTGGAGAGAGACTTAGATCTTCTCTTAGTAGGTCTACCAATGCAATGATGTTTCCTAAACCAGAATAGATATAAAGGTTCAGTTCCATGGTTTATAAATCGCTTTCAAGAGCAATTGAGTCCTCGAAACTTTCCCTTTTTTTGATTAGCCTTAGAGAAGAGCCATCAATCATTATTTCAGGTACTTTTAGTCTAGAATTGTAATTTGAACTCATTACAGAACCGTAAGCGCCTACATCCATAAATGCAATTAAATCCCCTTGTGAAATGACCAATTCTCTGTCTTTAGCTAATACATCTGCACTTTCACAAACAGGACCCACTAACTCATATATTCTTTTATCTGAATCGCTTTTTTGTATTTCTTTTACTGTGTGCCAAGCATCGTAAAGTGCTGGTCGCATTAAATCGTTCATGCCTGCATCTATAATCGCAAAATTTTTGTATTCAGTTAATTTTAGATATTCAACCTTTGCAATTAAAACACCCGCTTTTCCTGTTATCGATCTTCCTGGTTCTAATACAATATTTAGATTTAATGCTCTTATTTCATTAGAGATTTCAGCAATTAAAGATTCAGGGTCTCCAGAATCTTCTTCTTTATAAGTTATACCTAAGCCCCCTCCGATATCTAAGAAACTTATTTCATGCCCATCATTCGTTAACAATTTATGAGCCTCTAATAAATGTTCCAAGCTTTTCATGATTAAGCTGTTATCAGAAATTTGAGATCCAATGTGACAGGCTATACCTGAAAGTTTAATTAAAGGTGTGGTTTTTGCTTTCGAAGAAATAATGCTTAGCGTTTCAGTATCCACACCAAACTTCGAAGTTTTAAGTCCAGTTTCAATGTATTTATGAGAGCCGGTCGGAATGTCTGGATTTATTCTGATTGAACATTGAACCTGTTTATCTAAAGCTTTAGATATATTAACTATGCGATCAAATTCGTCTTCTGATTCTATATTAATAGAAAGGATTCCTTCATTTATTGCTTGCTCAATATCTTCTGCAGATTTAGCTACACCTGAAAAGACTATTTTTTTCGGATCTGCACCCGCTTTGATGCAGCGTTTTAACTCGTTACCAGAAACTACATCAAATCCAGAACCCAATTTTACAAGCTCTTTAAGTATATGAATATTAGAGTTGGCTTTAACCGCATAACAAATTAAGTCACCTTCTGTTAAGGCGCTAGCGTATTTATTGTAATTATTTCTTATTAGAGAAGCTGAATAGATAAATGCAGGGGTGCTATATTTATCCGCAATTTCAGAGATAGGCAAATCGTCTACGTATAATTGCCCTTCTTTTTCGTTAAATCCTTCCATGACTATTTAGACTAATTTCTGATTCATTAGGCAGACTTAATGGAACCTTATTGCCGCAAGCAGTAAAGCCAACGGCTAAAAAAGTTATTATTAATGTAAATAGTAGAGGTTTCATCGGCCTACCTTTTCGCTAAAACTTTTTTTGCAGAATTTATTTCTTTTCTAACCTGAGAGGGGGCTGTTCCTCCAACAAGTTTTCTAGAATTAATTGATTTCACGGGATCTAAATAAGAACTTACATCTTCGGAGATTAATTTAGAAAACTTCCTTAATTCTGAAATTTCTAATTCAAATATTTGCACTCCCTTAGATTCAGCGTGTGCCACTATCTTCCCTACAGTTTCATGAGCTTTTCTGAAAGGCATAGATTTGTCCACAAGGTAGTCCGCTAAATCTGTAGCAGTAATTTGTCCAAGCTTACAATCGGCTTCCATTTTTTTTGTATTTGCTTTCATGCCTTTAATCAAAAGGCCAAGTAAAACTAGGCTATCATTAGAATAATCTATACTTCTAAAAATAAAGTCTTTGTCTTCTTGTAAGTCTCTGTTGTAAGAGAGAGGTAGATTCTTCATTAAAGACAATAAGCCCATTAGATTGGCTATGGTCTTTGAAGAGCCACCTCTTATTAGTTCTGCAACATCAGGATTCTTTTTTTGAGGCATAATTGAAGACCCAGTACAAACCTCATCAGATAAGTAAACATATTCAAATTGCGAAGAAGACCATAAAACAATTTCTTCGCAAATTCTTGATAAGTGAACACCAAGTATAGAAAGAGTGGAGGCTGTTTCTATTACAAAGTCTCTATCACTTACGGCGTCAATAGAGTTTCTAGATAAACTTTGAAAGCCAAGTTTTTTAGCTAAAAGGCTTCTATTAATTTTATACCTTGATCCAGCCAAGGCGGCAGAACCCAAAGGCATTACGCTCATTCTATTTTTTGCGTCAACCAATCTTGAGTAGTCTCTTTCCAACATCTCATGCCAGGCCATCAAGTGATGTCCGAAAGTGACAGGTTGAGCTATTTGTAGGTGAGTGAAACCAGGCATAACAGAAGATATGTGTTTCTCAGCCTGTTTGATTATGTCCTTTTGTACAGAAGTAATATTTTGTAAAGACTCATCTATCTTTACGTTTAAGTACATTTTCAAATCAGTTGCAACTTGGTCGTTTCTAGACCTGCCCGTATGTAGTTTTTTAGCAGCGTTTCCTGCTTTTTTTGCTAAAGCTGATTCAATGTTCATGTGCACGTCTTCTAGGCTTTCTTTCCATTCAAACTTTCCACTTTCTATTTCGGCAAGAATCTTTACCAAGCCTTTTTTAATTTTTTGGAGTTCTTTTGGACTAATTACCTTGGCTTCTTTCAGCACCTCTGCGTATGCAATAGACCCTTTTATATCTACTTCATAAAGTTTTTTGTCAATATCTATAGAAGCAGTGTAAGACTGAGTTAAGCTACTAGCCCCTTCTCCAAATCTCCCACCCCACAAAGGGTTTGTTTTATCTTTATTCTTTGCCATGACCTTTTGTAGAAAACTTAAGTTTTTTGAGTTTTCCTCCTTACAATTACATCTTAATATTTATAAATATCAGATTTAAAAGGTCCTTCTTCAGGAACGTTTATATAATCAGCCTGTTCTGAAGATAATTTTGTCATTACTCCTCCAAAACCTTCTACCATATATGAAGCTACTTCCTCATCTAGTTTTTTAGGAAGTACCTCAACTTTGATCAGCTCTTTCTTCGTATCTTCATCATTTACTTGGGCAAACTTCTGTTCATACAAATACATTTGAGCTAAGACTTGGTTTGCAAAAGACCCATCCATTATTCTTGAGGGGTGACCGGTTGCATTTCCTAGATTAACCAATCTTCCTTCAGAAAGGAGAATCAAATAATCTTCACTATCTTGATTGGGTGATCCGTCTGCTTTGGTGTCTCTGAAGATTTTATGAACCTGAGGTTTCACTTCTTCCCAAGCCCATTCTTCTCTCATGAATTGAGTGTCTATCTCAGTATCAAAATGGCCTATGTTACAGACCACAGCTCCTCTCTTTAGAGCTTTTAACATATGCTTATCACAAACTTTATAATTTCCTGTAGTTGTCACAATTAAATCTGTGTCTTCCAATAGATCTTTGTTTATAGACTTTTCTTCATTATTGTTTAAACCATCTATATACGGTGAAACCACTTCATACCCATCCATACAAGCCTGCATCGCACATATAGGGTCAATTTCGGTAACACGCACAACCATTCCCTCCTGCTTTAAGCTTTGGGCTGAGCCTTTTCCAACATCACCGTATCCAATGACTAGAGCTTTTCTTCCAGCTAAGAACATATCTGTCCCTCTTTTAATGCCATCATTAAGGCTATGTCTAGTTCCGTACTTGTTATCATTTTTAGATTTAGTAACGGAGTCATTAACGTTTATTGCAGGAACTTTTAACTCACCTTTTTCTATCATTTCATTAAGTCTAACTACGCCAGTGGTTGTTTCTTCGGTTATGCCGTGAATGCTTTCTAATATCTCAGGATATTTCTCATGCGCCATCGCCGTTAAATCTCCTCCGTCATCTAGTATCATATTTGCATCCCAAGGCTTGCCTTCAGATAATATTGTTTGTTCTATGCACCAGTTGAATTCTTCTTCTGTCTGACCTTTCCATGCAAAAACAGGTACTCCAGATTCTGCTATCGCTGCAGCCGCATGGTCTTGCGTTGAAAAAATATTACAACCCGACCATCTTACCTCTGCTCCTAAAGCTGTTAGTGTTTCTATGAGGACTGCTGTTTGGATAGTCATATGAATGCAGCCAAGAATTTTTGCGCCTTTTAACGGTTGTTCTGTCGCATATCTTTCTCTTAATTTCATCAATGCAGGCATTTCAGATTGCGCAATTATAATTTCTTTTCTGCCCCATCCGGCAAGAGAAATGTCGGAAACTTTATAATCATTAGTACTCATAATTTTATCCTTTTAGTGCTTCTGCCTTATCAGTCTTTTCCCAAGTAAAAGCACTCTCTTCCCTTCCAAAATGCCCATAAGCAGCAGTTGCTTGATATATTGGTCTTTTAAGATCAAGCATATTAATAAGCTGTCTTGGTCTTAAATCAAAATGTTCTCTGATTAAATCTGAAATCTTGTTTTCATCAATTGTAGAAGTGCCGAAAGTATTAACACTTATAGATGTAGGTTCCGCTACACCAATAGCATATGAAACTTGTATCTCACATCTATCAGCTAAACCAGCAGCAACAATATTTTTTGCAACGTATCTCCCAGCGTAAGCAGCTGATCTATCAACCTTCGATGGATCTTTTCCAGAAAAGGCACCCCCTCCATGTCTGGCCATTCCGCCATATGTATCAACTATTATTTTTCTTCCAGTTAGGCCGCAATCTCCAACTGGCCCTCCAATCTCAAATCTTCCAGTAGGATTTATATAATATTTGGTATTTGCATTAAGCCAATTAGAAGGAAGAATGGGTTTAACTATTTCTTCCATAACACCTTCTTTTAAATCTTCTTGAGAGACTTCAGGGCCATGTTGAGTTGACAAAACAACAGCAGAAATTGATTCAGGTTTCCCATCATCTCCATACACAAAGCTTACTTGGCTTTTAGCATCAGGTCTTAACCAAGAAAGTTTCCCAGATTTTCTAATAAAGGCCTGTTGTTCAACAAGCCTATGAGAATAAGTGATAGGGGCAGGCATTAAGACTTCAGTTTCATTGGTTGCGTAACCAAACATTAGTCCTTGATCTCCAGCGCCTTGCTCTAAGTCTTCACCTTCACCTTCGTTTACGCCTTGTGCAATGTCTTGAGATTGTTTTCCAATTGCATTTAAAACTTCACAAGTATTCCCATCACACCCGACATCCAGACTGTTATAGCCTATATCTAATATAACTTTTCTAGTTAGTGCTTCTAAATCAGGTTCTGATGCGCTTGTGATCTCACCAGCAAGCACAACTAAATTATCTTTAACTAGAGTTTCACAGGCAACCCTAGAGTCAGGGTCATCTTTTAGCATAGCATCCAATACGGCATCAGAAATTTGATCGGCCATCTTATCTGGATGCCCTTCTGAGACAGATTCAGAAGTAAATAATTTATATTCAGACATATTTTGTTATTCCTTTGAAGAAAAGGCGCGTATTTTACACATAATCATGTTGATTTAGCCATTTTTTAGCAATATATAAGCATTCGCTATATACAGGTAAAAAGTTTTCAGCGAAAATACTGATTACTAACAAATGGCTACAAAAAACAGTGATTTAGCTAATATTCTAAGAGTATTAGCAATGGATGCGGTAGAAGAAGCTAAAAGTGGCCATCCTGGGATGCCTATGGGTATGGCTGATATAGCCGAAGTCCTTTGGAGAAAACACCTAATTCATAGCCCCAATAACCCTAATTGGCCCAATAGAGATAGGTTTGTATTGTCTAATGGTCACGGGTCGATGCTCATATACGCTTTACTTCATTTATCAGGATATGATTTAAGCTTAGATGAATTAAAAAATTTTAGACAATTAGGGTCTAAAACTCCTGGCCATCCTGAATACGGAATTACACCCGGTGTTGAAACAACCACTGGACCTTTAGGCCAAGGTATTTCTAATGCAGTTGGAATGGCTGTTGCTGAAAAGATACTTGCAGAGAAATTTAATACCTCAGAACATAATCTGGTAGACCACATGACCTACGTATTTACAGGCGATGGTTGTTTAATGGAAGGAATATCTCATGAAGCTTGCTCTTTGGCCGGCACTTTGGGCTTAGGAAAGTTAATCCTTATTTATGACGATAACGGTATTTCTATAGACGGTAATGTAAAAGGCTGGTTTACCGAAGACATCCCTGAGAGATTTAAATCTTATGGATGGCAAGTTATACCAGCAGTTGATGGTCACAATGCCGATGATATTGATAAGGCAATAAAAACTGCTAAAGCAGACGCCGACAAGCCAACCATAATTTGTTGCAAAACCATTATTGGCAAGGGGTCACCTAAAAAAGAAGGGTCAGCTTCTGTTCATGGATCTGCTTTGGGTGAGGAAGAAATTAAAAACACAAGAGATAGTTTGGGTTGGCAGCATGAAGCTTTCAATATACCTAAAGAAATATACTCAGAATGGGATGCTTCTGACAAAGGGCAAGCATCAGAAGATAAATGGAATAAGACTTTCCGAGACTATGAATCTAAGAACCCTGATTTAGCTAAGGAATTCTCACGAAGAATGGCAGCAGATTTACCTGAAGGCATTGAAGAAGCTATATATAAATATATAGATGAAGTGCAAAAAGAAGAGCCCAATATAGCAACAAGAACTTCTTCTCAAAGAGTTATAAATGTTTTAGGCCCACTTATTCCTGAATTAGTTGGAGGTTCAGCGGACCTAACAGGCTCAAATAATACAAATTGGGAAGGAACACATGAGATAGAACATGGTGATTTTTCTGGAAATTACATAAATTACGGGGTTAGAGAGTTTGCCATGACGGGAATAATGAATGGTTTAATTCTTCATGGCGGCATTAAACCTTATAGCGGAACTTTCTTGACCTTTCTGGACTATGCTAGAAATGCTGTCAGGATGGCTGCTCTGATGGATATACCTACGATATTGGTATATTCTCATGACTCAATAGGTGTAGGGGAAGATGGACCAACTCATCAACCAATTGAACATCTTACAAGCCTAAGGACTACTCCAAATTTGGAAACTTGGAGGCCTTGTGACACCTCTGAAACAGCTATCTCTTGGTTGTCTGCAATAACAAGTTTATCGAAGCCTACAGCATTGATACTTTCAAGACAGAACTTGCCAACATTTTCTAGAAATGACTCACAAATAAAATCAATTTCTAAAGGTGCTTATATTCTCCATGAGCCCGAATCAGAACCAGAGCTGATTCTAATTGCAACTGGCTCAGAAGTTAAACTTGCTATGGAAGTTGCAGAAGAGCTTAAAGGCAAGAAAAATATAAGGGTAGTTTCTATGCCTTGTTCAGAAAGATTTGATGAACAGGCTGATGGATATAAGGCTTCTGTTTTGGGAAATGGAATTAAAAGAGTTGCCATAGAAGCTTCTCATGTTGATTGGTGGAGAAAATACGTAGGCCTTGAAGGAGAAGTTATTGGAATGACCTCCTTCGGGGAGTCCGCGCCTGGAAATGATCTCTTTGAGCATTTTGGGTTGGCCAAAGAGAAGATCATAAAAACTTTAGGGTTATAAATCTCATGAAATTTCTTGGATTGAACGATTTTCAATTTAAAGATCAACATGTTCTGCTCCGTTTAGATTTAAATGCACCTATAAAGGATGGAGCAGTAACTAATGATGAAAGGTTGGTAAGGTCTCTACCAACTATAAATCATATATTAAACAATGAAGGCAAACTTATAGTCATCAGTCACTTGGGCAGACCTATAGAGAATGGCGAACTACAGACTGATTTTTCTTTATCTCCTGTTGTTAAGCGATTAGAGCAGTTATTGAATAGATCCATTAATCTAATTACTGACATAAATAACATTCCATCAATTGAAACAGGTGAGATGATTATTTTAGAGAATGTAAGGTTTTTAGAAGGAGAGAAATCTAATGACCCTGAATTATCTAAGAAGTTAGCCAATATTGCTGATATTTTTGTTATGGATGCTTTTGCAACTTCTCATAGAGCGCATTCTTCAACAGCAGGAGTAATTGAGTTTAGCGAAAAAGCTTGCGCTGGCTTCTTATTGGAGGAGGAGGTAAGTGTTTTATCAAAGCTAACTCTCAAAGGTAAAGGTGACTCTCTAGCTGTGTTAGGAGGAGCAAAAATTTCCACTAAATTAGATTTGATTAATTCTTTGTGTGACAAGATGGATACCGTAATTTTGGGTGGAGGAATAGCAAACACCTGCTTATTGGCGCAAGGGTTTTCTGTTGGCAGGTCTCTTGTAGAAAATAGTATGCTTAAAGAAGCTTTAGAGCTATCTGAAAAAAGTAACGTAATTATTCCAACAACTGTAGTGACAGCAAAGATGAAGGAACACGAAGGCTCTGTAAAATATATTGATCAAGTTGAAGAAGATGAATCTATTTTTGACATAGCACCTGAAAGTTTTAGAGAACATCAGCATTTATTTGATGCCGCTGGAACAATCTTATGGAATGGCCCTATGGGCCTTTTTGAAGAAAATGCATTTTCTAAAGGAACTATTCAGGTGGCTAAGATGATTGTTTCATCTAAAGGCTTTTCAGTTGCTGGTGGAGGAGATACTATATCTGCAGCTTCAAAAGCTGGTGTATTGGACAAGCTTGATTATGTCTCTACTGCTGGAGGAGCTTTTCTGGAATTTATAGAAGGAAGAAAGCTCCCTTCCTTAGAGGCTTTACAGTCAAAGCTAGTAAAATAAAATCTTAGGAGAATAAGATGAGTGATTTAAATAATATTGAAGAAATAGCCAACTATATCGTTGCAAACGGAAAGGGTATTTTGGCTGCTGATGAAAGCAACCCTACCTGTGGAAAACGTTTTGATTCTATTGGAGTAGAGTCAAACGAAGAAAACAGAAGAGATTATCGTGAAATGTTGTTTAGATCAGAAGGCATGAAGGGAAATATAGGTGGAGTTATATTGTTTGATGAAACCATCCGTCAGAAAGCTGAGGACGGAACTACTTTGGTAAACGTAATTGTAGATCAAGGTGCACTTCCTGGCATAAAAGTGGACCAAGGTTTAAAACCAATTGGGGACTCCGAGGAATCATTAACTCAAGGCCTTGAAGGTTTAGATGAAAGGCTAAAAGAGTATTATTCTTTAGGAGCAAAATTTACTAAATGGAGGGCGGTAATAAAGGTTGGCGACTCACTTCCTTCTGAAGAGGCCGTTACTAGCAATATGAACGCCCTTGCTGAATACGCGAAGCTTGTTCAAGAAAACAATATGGTTCCTATGGTAGAACCAGAAGTATTGATGGATGGCAATCACTCAATTGATCAATGTTTTGAAGCAACATCAAGAAGTTTGGAATGTCTTTTCAGGCTTCTTAAAGAAAAGGGAGTTAATATCAAAGGGACCATTTTAAAACCAAATATGGTAACTTCAGGATCGGAGTCTTCTAATAAGGCAGATATTAATGAAGTGGCTAATCAGACAATCCGATGCTTGAAGATGCATGTTCCGGATGATCTACCAGGAGTAACTTTCTTATCTGGAGGTCAATCAGATTTAGATTCAACAGCTCATTTAGATGCCATGAATAGAATTGGAGGGTTTGCCTGGAAATTGAGCTTTTCCTACGGAAGAGCTCTGCAACAGCCCGCTCTAAAAGCTTGGATGGGAAAGAAAGAAAATGCTCCATTGGCTCAGAAAGCTCTTTCTCATAGAGCTCATATGAATAGGCTGGCTTCGGAAGGAGCATGGAGTGCTTCATTAGAAAGTTAAATATTAATTGAAACTTTTAGTTCAAAGAGTCTCGCAAGCCAGTGTAGAAATTCAGAATGAAAATGTCGCAACTATTTCAAGTGGCATTTTAGTTTTTGTAGGATTTGATCCTTCAGATTCAAGTAAAGAGATAGAGAAACTTACGAAAAAGCTACTTAATTATAAGATTTTTAATGATAGCAGCGAAAGAGTGGCTCTTAGCGTTCTCGAGGCTGAGGCAGAAATATTACTAGTTCCCCAAGTTACTCTTTCGGTTAGAACTAATAAAGGTCTTAAACCAAGTTTTTCCGGAGCAGCCAATCCGGAAAAAGGATTAGAGTTATTCAAGGCTTTTAAAAGTCATCTTGAAACCAGCTATTCTAAACTCCAGACTGGAAAGTTTGGTGCCAATATGTCCGTAAGTTTAGTAAATGAAGGACCTATAACCTATTGGTTTGAAGCTTAACTAGTTTTTATTTCTTATAAATAGTCTGGCCATTATTAAGCCGCCTTCAAATAATAACCAGGCAGGTATTGCAAGCAAGGTTTGCGATATCACATCTGGCGGAGTTACAAACATACCGACTGTAAAACAACCTATTATTACGTAAGGCCTTTTTGCACTAAGGCTTTCGGGAGAGGACACGCCGCTCCATATTAATAAGAATATAAAGACAGGAATCTCGAAAGCAAATGAAAAGGCAAACATCATGCTTAATACAAAATCTAAGTATCTACTGATATCTGTCATCACCAGAATACCTTCAGGAGCTGAGCCTGTGAAGAAACTAAAAACTAACGGTAAAACAAGAAAGTAAGTAAATACAATTCCTGCATAGAAGAGCAGTAAGCTAGACAGCATTACCAAGAAGCTTAGGCTTTTTTCGTTTTGGTACATTCCCGGCGCAATAAATTTCCAGATTTGATTCAAGGAATAAGGCATGGATACCAATAAAGAAACGAAGAAAGTAAGTTTAAGAGGTGTTAGAAAGGGCGAAGCTACTTCCGTAGCTATCATTGAAGAGTTTGCAGGTAGAAAAGCTTGCAAAGGCTCAGCAAGAGTTTGGTAAATCTCGTTTGAAAAATAGATCAAACATATAAAACAGAAAACAACAGCAATCGAACACTTAATAAGTCTTGATCTCAACTCTATTAAGCTATCCATAAATGTATTTTTTTCCATTTCTAGATTTTACTTATTTGAATCTTTTAGATCTTTTAAGATCTCCTCATTTCT
>Ga0208408_1000268_pt1 | contig 35712 bp, 27 predicted proteins | sample ETNtaG_4_FD_185776 | JGI IMG/M metagenome (GOLD analysis project Ga0208408, IMG submission 185776) | Marine microbial and viral communities from oxygen minimum zone, Eastern Pacific Ocean - ETNP201406SV67 (SPAdes) (version 2) | ecosystem: Environmental > Aquatic > Marine > Oceanic ... | reverse complement strand
CACCGCCACCACTTCTTCCTCCAGAAGAGTTGTTACCGTATCGACCACCGCCACCACTTCTTCCTCCAGAAGAGTTGTTACCGTATCGACCACCGCCACCGCTTCTTCCTCCAGAAGATTTGTTACCGTATCGACTTCCGCCACCGCTTCTTCCTCCAGAAGATTTGTTACTATAGCTTCGACCACCACCACCTCTGTTTCCAGAGGGTCTTCCTCCAGAATCTCGATTTCCATAGTATGGTTTTTTCTTATCTCCAAATTTATTTCGATCTCCATCTCCTCTATCGTTTGGAGGTCTTCCTCCACTTTTATCAGGATAGCTAGGTTGTTTTCTTCTCTTAGGCCTATCTTCTTCTCTTGGAAATTTAATTTTATCATTACGTTTTGGGCTTCTATTTCTGCCACCAAATTTCTTCGGTCCGTCACTTCTTCCAGAAGGTGGACGTCCTCCTCTTCCTCTTCGATTTTGCCTTCTATTTCTAGGATTCTTTTGTTGATATTCTCTTTTTGGACGAGGTGGTGGAATGTAATCTAATTCATTTTCAGGAATTTTCCCTAAGTCTGGATCGCCAACTTGAGCTCTGATTCCAACTTCTTTCTGAATTCGATTGTATTTTCCTTTATCTTTCTTTTGAAGTAGTGAAACAACTGTACCGGTTGCACCAGCTCTTGCAGTTCTTCCGGATCGATGTTTGTATGCTTTTCCGTTTTCAGGTGGATCCCAATGTATTACACATTGAACACCGTCTACGTCAATTCCTCTTGCTGCAACATCAGTAGCCACTAAAGCGATACAATCACCATAGATGAATTGGTCCATTGCCTTATCTCTTTGACGTTGAGTTAATCCTCCATGAATTGCAGTAGATCTTAATCGTTCATCTCGCAATTCTCTAGCTACACGATCAACACCTCTTCGCGTACGGCAGAAAATCATAGTTCTACCTACCCTTTCAATAATATCAGTTGTAATAATCGTCTTTCTCTTCTTGATAATCCAAAAATGATGTTTCATTGAGTCCATTGAAATTTCTTTTGGCCCGACTTCAATTCTTTCTGGCCTATCCTGATATTTCTTGACTAATTTGGAAACTTCCCGATCCAAGGTAGCACTGTAAAGAATAACTTGGCGATTTCTATCACAATTATCTAAAATAAAACAAACAGGGTCAATGAATCCCATATCAGCCATACGGTCAGCTTCATCTAAGACAGCCATTTCTACATTTTCTAAAGAAATTGAACCTTGTTCCATTAAATCAATTAATCTTCCAGGACAAGCAACGACAATGTCAACGCCCTTGTCGAGAGCTTTTCTGTGTTTTGTATATGAAGTTCCTCCGTAAACGGCTAGAACTTTAAGGTGCATTTCTTTTGCTAAAGGAGTTAAAACATTACATATTTGTTCAGCTAATTCTCTAGTAGGTGTAACAATCAAAGCACTAGGTTTGCCAGGTTCGGAAGGTTTACATCGTGCAATCATAGGTAAACCAAATGCCAAAGTCTTACCAGACCCAGTAGGTGCTCTACAGCAAATGTCTTTGCCTAGCAGTGTATCTGGTATCGCAGCTTCCTGAACTTCAAAAGGTTCAGTAATGCCTTGTTTTTTAAGCTGATAAACAATGGCAGGCTCAATTCCTAAATCTAAGAAACTCACTTTCAGTTACTTCCTGAAAAAAGGGGAATTGGGTGAGAATTGTTTCCTTCCATGTTTCGCGACGAAGCGCCCTCTATATGAACAAGAGTGTTCTACAGCTTAGAATGAATTAGCCGTATAGTTCCAGAGGTAATAATAGAATAGCCAGCAATCACAATCAAATACATGATAGCAAAACTATCATTCATAATGAACCTAATTATTGTGCCGAATATAATTGTAGCCATCCAGACTCTCAAACTTTTTACATGTTCGGGCTTTTCATCATTTTGAATAAATCCTATTTTGTATAATGCAGGCATTATGAAAACTATTGCAGCAGCATAAGGCAATAATATCTCTAAAAAGGAAGATCCTGAATCATGAGTTTCCATTCCCTGGAGAACGAATACTAGGAGAAAGGCGAAATCAGCAATGAATAACTTAGGATTCACAGTTACCCGTGAATCCTTTCAGTTATAACCTTTTCACTTAGTATTCTTGAATACCATTTTCGGCAGTCCAGAAACGGTTACAACTGTATCCGCCGTTTGCGTCTGAGGTGTCTCCAGAGTAAGTACAAATGTCAAATCCATTACCTGCCCCATCTCCGTTATCTAAGAAATTTATCAGACCAGAAGCGCCTTCATAGTTTGTGCCAACTTGTTCAATACTATCCGTCAGATTGGGGTGATCATCTTGTTCTGCAATGGCATTACCAATAATCATTGTTGTATCGTATGCAGTTAGAACATATGTTTTGATGCTGCCTACATCATCCGCATTTGCATCATATCTTTCTTCAAAATCACCATAAGAGAAACCGGCACGAGGGGCAGTGACTGTAACATTCTCTAGCTGCGAGTGTTCGGTCATATAATTATAAAGATCAATTCCAGCAGGTCCGTCTCCTGCAAATATTTGACCATCCCAACCCTGATTATGTAGTTCCTCGATAATTCCTGCTGCATCAGTAACAAAAGATGCTAGGTAAACAGCTTCACAAGCATCATCCTGAACTATCTCATCTACAACAGAATCAAAATTATTTTCATTCTCATTATATTCTAGCATCCCGGCACTACAAAGACCATGTCCATCTTCTTCCCAAGCATCTTTAACTGAATATGCTACACCTACACCATAATCATTATCCATGTGAAGAATGGCTAATTCACCATTCCAATCTGCATCTGCCATCATATCGGCGCTGGCAGGGCCTATCATAGCATCGCTAGGAACAACACGATAGAACAATGGATAATCTGAATTATTACTAAGGCCCGGATTGGTACTAGCATATGAAATCATTGGAATTCCTGCTGCAGATAAGACTGCATTAGCTCCCATGGAAGCTCCTGAACAAGCTGCACCAACAACAGCTACAACACCTTCTTGAATTAGATGATTTGCTGCAGACTGAGCCATATCGCCACTACATCCAGAATCGACTTCAATTAGCTCGAAATCGAGATCAGGATACATCTCATTCAAATCACCAATAGCTTGGTCAGCACCCCACCAGAAACCGTAAGCATCTGGTTCGAGCGGCCCAGTTATTGGATTCATAAATCCAATTTTAATGGTATTATCTACTTCAGGATAATCTAGCACAATGTATAGAACAGTCTCTTGTGTTCCTTTGTGTTTTATTTCTAATATCCAATTATCTCGGGCAGGGCCTTCACTACCTTGACCATATACATAGAATTTATCGCCCATAGATAATCTACCATCAAAGTCATTATCAAGGAATTTTACCGGAAACTCATTTCCATTGTTATTATCGATGGTAATCGCCCTATTTTGTAATTCTTCATTTTCTCCAGTGTATTGATAAGCGATATTAATTCCGACCGCTTCTCCGTTAATCATTTGCATAGCAATTTCGCCAAAGCCATTGCCTCCAACATATGTTGAACCAGTATCATCTTTTAAGTAAAAGGTGTAGTCTTCTGTACCGAAAAATGCATTTGGTAAAATCATGATAGAAATTATTCCGTTTTCGTCTTCATCAATGAAGTAGTCTATTTCAGGCGCGAATTCAGGTGCTTCACAATTTCCTTCGTAATCTAGTACATAATCTATTGAATTAGTGTTTCCATCATTATCATAAACGGTGAGAGTAAGTGTTTGGCTTACATCTCCTAATTCACAAACATCCGTTCTAAAACTACCTGTACTTCCAAACTCGGTTTCACAAATTAAGGGATCGGTATCAGTTTGGCATAATTCACCATAATTTCCTAATTCAGTATCTGAACCTTCCCATGAGTATGATGTAACAACTCCGTTCGAATCATAATAAATTGCATTAATGATGCAAGTCATTCTATCTTCGTAGTCATAATGTGCACAAAGTAAAAATCCATCATCACTTTTCTCGTATTCCCAAGGATGTCCGTAATATGAGTAATCACTAATATCAAGGAAACTAACTATCGGATTTTCATCTTCAGTAATTGAATCCTCTAATTCTAAAATGATTTCCTCTAAGTCAGAGATTCTTTTTTCCAATCCTGTCAGATTATCTTCTCCAACTGGAGTTACGGAATCGTCATTGTTATCAACGTTATCTTCTGGAGTTAACTCTTCTAAATCTTCTCCACCTATGCACCCTGTAAAGGATGCAGAAATCAGGCACAACATGAGCAAATAGACTTTGTTCATACTACATTGAATACGGCACTCAGTTATAACATTTTCATTTACATCATTCTAACGGAGCCAACAATGTCTCCGGTTGCATCAAATTGGATAACTAGTTTCCAACCATCTTCTGCTGGGCCAGGGTCTGGTCCATATACCAAGAATTGGTCACCAGGAGATAGCATACCGTTGAAGTCGTTGTCAGAGAAGTGAACTGGGAACTCACTACCATCGTCATCTGAGACATTGGTTGCTCTGTTCGATAATTGTTCATCATCTCCACTATAGGCCATATCTATACCCATTTCTTCGCCGCCCTGGAATTGCATAGCAATTTCACCGAAGCCATTGCCGCCAACATACGTTGATCCGGATCCGTCTTGCAAGAAGAAGCTGAATCCAGTTAAATCCTCTTGTTTGCTAACTTTAATCACTTCTACGTGATATACATTTGCACTATCCTGTGATACAAAGAAAGTGGCTATAGGGACCCCTGAATAATAATTATTACCACCACCACAACCAGTATTATTGAGCATTTCCAAGTGATCTTCAGTTATTCCAAGAAGGCCAGATTCTTCATCAAGAATCTCCATGATCTCTCCCCCTTCTATGACTTCAGGGACAACAAATTGCACCAACTCAATACTGGAGGCACCAGCATTATCTACAGCAATAAAGGCAAAGGTAGTATGGAAAATAAAGCCACAATATCCGTCACTTCCATTAAAAATATCAGCTTCCCAATTATCATTGTTCAAAATTAAAGTTTGTTCATAGACGTTACCAGTTTGGTTCAATAGAACGCCGAAATCGGTCTCAACAGGCACGTCAATTACCATATCTAAATCTAAATCAAATCCTGCAGATTCAATAGTTCCATCGAAGTCTTTTGCAGCCCAATTAACAAACACTCCTAATTGTGTAGTTTCTTCCATTTCATCCAAATAGAAATGAACATCATGTTCATTCCAAACTCCAGCATCTACATACGGAGCCATATTTGTAGCATTATTATTTCCAACAGGAGTTATAGTTTCATCTTGTGCAGTATCGTCTTCACTAGATATTTCTTCAGATAAATCCTCAATACACCCTACAAAGGATGCAGAAACTAGCAAAATCATAAGCAGGAAGGCTTTGTTCATATGCGTCATTAATAATGCAGGTTATAACAATATCACAGAGCATTAGAGTTATAATATAGAGCGTTATGAGAGTTTATGGCAGGAGATCATAACAGTACTCGATCTAACAGAGGAAATGTTTCAGGAGGAGATTCAGGTGCAGTAGACCATAATAGCACTCGATCTAACCGAGGAAATATTTCAGGAGATGATTCAGGTTCTGGACAAGAATTATCTGGCGTCTCGTCAAAACATGATACTGCTAAAGCTTCTATCAACAATGTAAGAGCAAGTGGTGGAGGAACAACGGGCCTCAAGTCTACGTTGGCAATGATGAAAACAGGATTTACATTAGCTACAGTTATAGTGGTGATTGCAGCAGGCGCAGATTTATACAAGATGTATAGCGATCATGTAACAATTAATTTAGAAGATCACGTTACTGAGGCGAATTTTAGTTTAACGCCAGATAAAGAGTCAATTGTTGGCGATATAGGTTTTGATATTCCAAAGATGGGTTATTTTGATAAAAGCATTGATGTTTTAATTCATCTTAAGATTCTAGAATCAGACCCTATTACAGAGGATGATTTTACATTTGAATATAATTTAGGCAGTGGTGAAGAAATATATGACAAATTTGAATTAAATAATTTGGATCCAGTTACTAAAGACAAGATAGATAAAGAAGAACCTTTACGAATAGAATATACAATTACAATTACCATAATTTATCTTGGCGTTGAATTAGATCCTACTACTTCTGAGATAGGCACTAAAGTAACAACAATGCAAACGGCATAACGGATTCTCTTTATCTAAGTACAAGCTATACATAAATAGTAGCAGCAAATTTTGGTGTTATGAGCAATAACATATTCGCCGTTTTTTTGATGGCCATGATGCTGATATCATCAGGCTGCCTTGATTCTGGGGACGATGAAGTTAATCAAGAAACAGATAATGACGATAAGCAGGAGCCTGTTGGAGAAACTAATATGACTAGTTTAGAAAAACGGATTATAAATTTAGAAGCTATTATTGCCGACTATGAACAACCTAAAGTCTTCTTTCAAGAATTTAAAGGAGATTCCGTGTCATTCCTTGATGGTTCTGTAAATTTAGCAGATAACGGGAACTTATATTGTTCTTACGTCGAGTATTATAATGAGAATAGGTGCAATCTTGCAGGAGTTGCATATGATGTAAATGGAATTATAGAGGAATTTTCTTGGGAATCCTCAAAAAGTGGAAAAATAAATTATGCTAATTCTTATATCTATGGTAATAATGATAGCGGTGTTTCTTATGCATTTGGTGCACCTGCAATCTTTTTGAATGTATGTGATACTGATTTTGTTGAACCTGTTAATCAGACATTAACACTTACAGTTTATGATAATGATGGAAATAATGCTTCAGTATCATACGATTTAGATTATGATTCTGTATGTACAGTAGAAGAACCTGATAATACATGTGCAAGTGATTCTGATTGTCCGCCTGGAACAATTTGTCAGGGAGATGTGTGCGTGGAAGATAACCTCAATGTTTGCGAAGATGGAGAACAATACATTGATTTCCAAATGCAAGTTATGTATGTATGTTTTCAAGGGCAGTGGGGAGAATCTCAGTCGATTCCCAATGGAACTCCTTGTGATGATGGCGATGACTATACTATTAATGATGTATATGAAGGTGGACAGTGTAGTGGTGAGATGATACACCAGAATAGCCCTCCAACTTTGAGTGGCGCTACAATCACTCCAAGCACTGCTTTTGAATTTACAACTCTAATTTGTACAGGATATGGTGCCAGCGATGATGATGGCGACGCAATCGAACTGTCGTTCGCATGGGCAGTCAATCAAGTGCAAGTTGGGACATCAAATATGTTAACAGGTTCATCATTTGACAAAGGAGATGTAGTAAGCTGCACAATCACTCCGAATGATGGGAAAGTTAATGGTGTTTCTGTAACAAGCAGTAGTATTACTATTCAGAATTCTTTGCCCACAGTATTAGAGCTTATTTTTGACCCGGAGCCTGTAACAAATGAAACAACGTCTGTTTGTTTGCAATATTCAATAGACGATGAAGATAACGATTTATTAGAAATCCTCGCTTCTTGGTCAATAGATGGTGATATTAAAGAGGATTTGGGGGCTGATGAATGCTTCGACCTTTCGAATTATTATGTCGAATCTGGAATGGTATTGAAAGTTTCACTGTCAATTAATGATGGCGAAGATCAAGTTACAGAGACATACTCAGTCGTAATTGAGGAACCACCTGAAGAATAGATAATATTCAGTTCAACGTATTGATGGTTTTAATCGCCCTTCGAGTTTCTTTAACATCATGAGCTCTTACTAAGTCTACACCATTCATAGCTCCCATCATTGCAGCAGACAAACTACCAGTTAATCTATCTCCATCTTTATTCCCAGTCATCATCCCAATGAAAGATTTTCTACTGGCCCCTAACAATACGCCGCCAGCCATTCCTTTGAATTCACTTAACCTACCTAAAATCTCAAGATTATGCTTTAAATTTTTACCAAATCCAATTCCAGGGTCAACAATAATGTCAGAACGCTTGATTCCAGCTATTTCAGCAGCATTTATTCGTTCATTCAGCCATTCTTTGATATCTTTTACCACATCTCCATATTGAGGATTCTTTTGCATGTTTTCAGGCGTACCTTGCATATGCATGATTATTACAGGTATTTGCAGTTCAGCAACCGTAGAAATCATATCTTCATTTCTTAAGCCACCAACATCGTTTACAATACAAGCTCCAGCTTCAACAGCCTTTCTTGCAACTTCCGCTTTTTGAGTATCAATAGAAATCGGAATCTCATAATTTTCTGAAATATATTTTATGGCAGGAATAACTCTTTCCAATTCTTCTTTTACAGTTACGGGCTTAGATCCTGGCCTAGTCGATTCACCTCCAATATCTATAATTTCAGCACCTTCCTCTATCATAGAATCTATTCCTTTCTGAGTATCAACTAAATCAAAGTGTTTTCCACCATCATAGAAACTATCGGGCGTTACATTTAGAATTCCCATTACATGGCATTTGCCATCTAGTACTAAATTACCTAAAGTTAAACTCATTCACGTATGACAAATTGAGATTGACACATAGGACATCCAACCTGTATTGGTCTTTGTGCGGTTGTGATAGAAATTAATCCTCCACAAGAGGGGCATTGTAATTCTAAAGGGCCTGGAGCTATAGTTTCTTCTCCAAACATGTCTTCATCATCACTTCCTCTCATTGAACTCAAAGCTCTTGCTCCACCAAATAATGCAAGCACGCCAAGAGCAGATCCTCCAATCAAAGTATTAGTTGGTATTCCACTTTCTTCTACATTATCACCATAACCTGCCCCTGCAGTTACAATAACTACAGCTTGCCAAGTACTCACTCCTCCACGTATATCCGTTACAGTTAGTACTGCAGTGTAAGTGCCAGGTTCGTTGTAAGTCCTTTTGAATGATTTCATAGACTTATCTCCTAAAAGATTAATTTCAGAGCCTCTTGAATCTAAAATTCTCCAATCATAGGTTAGAGTGGTGTCATCTCCATCTGGATCACTTGATTCAGCTGCAGAGTATGTAACTTCATCTCCTGTTTTTGCATAATCTACACGATCATTGAACACTATCACTGATTCAACTGCAATTCCAGCTTTAGCCATTGCAATAGGCAATATATTTTCAGGTTTGTAAACTTTTATTTGTACTGGGTCAGACCAAGTACTAGCCAAAACATCGTCATCACCAGTATCTGAGATTTCACGGGCCATTAATTGAGCATAGTATACTTTTTCTTCAGTATTTTCAGGCAATGTGTAATTATATCCTTTTCCAGTACTCTGACTATCAATAATTTCATACAATTCAGAATCAATTAATCTAAAGACTCTAATAATTCCAAATTTATCTCTTATTACTTCTTCACCACTATCAAGTTGTAATTCACCGCCATTAGTTCCAGTAAAGAATGCGTTATAGTATAGACGAACAGTTTGTCCTTCTTTTACCCAATCAGAATAGACATTATCTCCAAGGCTAAATCTATATTCTAATTCAGCTTTTTCATCAGGATCCAAAGACTGAGAAACATTAAACGTTACAAATTCACCTTCAGTTATCTCCACAGGAGAAGAGATGTTTGTTGATAGAATCGAGGTAGGTGGCGTATTTGCTTTTACTTCAACCATTATGCTGTACTCATCTGCTTCTTTACTTCTTTCATCTCTAGCAGCAACTAAAATTTCTTTGTTACCGGGGCTGGAGAAACTAATATCCCAAGTATAATCAGAGACCCAAGAAGTCCAACCATTCTCAGTATAATATCTGTAAGTTAAATCTGCGTCACCATCACTATTGTCAGGTTCGCCATCAGTGGTTTCAGTATCATATGTTTCACCAGCATCGACTCTTACTGGTTCATCAATCCATAAGATTGATGTGTCTACTGAGGCAACAATAACTGGTTTATCATTAGGAATTTCTTCTATTTCTATAGTTGTAAAATCTTTATTATTACTAAATCGAGTTTCTTGCCTTGGCTGTGAGGTATCTTCAGCTACTGCATAAATTTCGTGATATCCTGGAGTAGTTGAAACACCATACCAAGTTCTTTGAACAGTAATATTTCCGCCATCAGATGCAATAATGTCATCTTCATCGGAGCTATATTCAGTTATTTTCTTACCTCCAGCATCCGGATCTCCGTCGTATAATTTAACTCTCCAATCTACAGCATTCACTCCACCATAATTATGAATAATAACATCAATCGTGATATCTTCATCTTCATCAGGATCCTCAGGAGAATATGTAATATCAATCCCTTCAATTGCTAAATCAGGCTTGTCCGTTTGCCCTTCTGTAGTAAATAACCACATGTAAATGTCACTACCAATCAGCATTTCTTTTGGACCTTCATTATCAATATTTCCTATTGCAATTCCACCATAATGTCCAGCTTTTCCAGACAATGCACTTGTTTTAGATTCAAAATCTTCAGTTTCCCCATCATAAAGGAATATTTCACCTCCAGAAGTACCATAGATTAATTCACCAAAACCGTCACTATCAAAATCATTAGTAGCTACACCCCATACAGAACTAGTATCTACAGTTTTTGAATATTCAATAGAGCGTGAAGATCCTTCATATACTGTAATTGTAGGTTTTGAATCCCCAAAGTCACCTGTACCTACGGCAATTTCAGTTTCCCCATCATTATCAACATCTCCAACAGCAAGTCCATACGGCCTATATCTTTCAGAATCGATTGCAGATCCATCCGTTGTGTATGTCCCTCCGCTCCTTTTGTAAACGATAACTTCTCCAGCGATTTGGTTATCATTTCTGCTATCGCCACTAGTTCCAACAACTAAGTAATCGTTACTTCCTCCCAAATCGCCACTAGCTATTCCTCCAACAATTTGATCTAAGTCACTTGAACTCCATTCAGAGTCATAAGAGGAACCTCCGTAACCATATACTCTAACATTTCCATGTAACTCTGAAGTTCCTGCAGTAGGGTCAACCACTTTTAGATAACCCGTAGCAAGGCCAATTTCAGGATACGTACTTCCATCTAATTCAGCAATAGTAATTCCTAAAGCCGCATTAATATTCGAACTTTGATAAGCCTCAGAAAAGGAAGTTCCAGTTCCTTCAAAAATGTAGAGATATCCTTCTCCTCCTTCACCTTCAACTTGAGGTTCTCCGGGATTTCCAGTACAGATGGCGATATCATTATCTCCATCATTATTCAAATCTCCAATCGCAATTCCTATTGCATTTTTCTCTAAAACGGGACTAACCCAGTCCGTTTCGTAAGTTATTCCATCATAGGCATATACTCTACCAGAAGCACTACCAACAAGCATCTCGAGTGCATCATCATCGTCAATATTCCCCATTGCTACACCATATGCTCCTCCACCTTCAATAGAATATAGTGAATTTTCATTAGATGCCGAATTAGTTGACCAAACTTCATCATGTTCAGTTTCTGAAGCAATCTCCCAAGCTACAACCATTCCAGAATCACTGCCATGGATTAGCCAAGGGTCGGAATGACCATTAGTGGAGACAGTAATTCCTGCTCCAGAGTTCATAGGATATCCCGTACTCCATTCTTGGTAGGTGTTTAGACTAGATCCAACTAATCCCATAATTCTAATTTTGCCATTACCATCTGCAACGATTATTTCTTCATTTGAGCTTCCAAATAAATCACTATTAGCAAGACCATAACCACTTTTGATACTTGTATCTTCTACGAAATTATCTTTTTCACCATCAATGAAAACAGTTAATTTATTTTGTTGAGGTACAATTAGTTCATCAATATTATCGCCGTCTAAATCTGCAGCAATAAGACTGTAGCACAAGCTATCAGTGCCATCATTATTATCCATGTCTTTTTTCCATTGCATTTCTTCAGTTTCACCGTCAAAAATAGCAACCCATCCTTCCTTAGTTCCAACTGCAACTTCCATAGCTTCGTCTTCGTCAAATTGGCCAAAAGTCACACCCCAGGCGTCTGCAACACCTTTCTCTACTTTAGCACTAATATCCATGTACCATTCAGCTTCATCAGGAGTAATGTCTCTTCCAACATATATCTCAGGAGTATTAGTATCTACGACCCACAAAAACCCTCGGTCGTCTCCCATTGCAATCTCGGCTTCTTCATCTCCATCAAGATCACCCATTGCAAGTCCGTATGGCCATCCAGCAGTCCATTGTCCATGCGACCAAGAAACACCTGAAGACCAGTTTGTTTCAGCAAGTAAAGTTTCACCATCTATTATTTTTACTTTACCAACATCAGAAACCCAGTTGTATCCTATAGCAATTTCCAACTGAGGATCATCATCAATTTGAGCTATTTCCATTCCTTTAACAGCTCCACCCATGTCAATTGTATGGAATTTCTCTGCCCAACCGTCAGTTTCAGAATCCCAATCTAAAATATGTACAAACCCCTGTGCATTTCCAAATATTAATTCATCTTCACCATCATTGTCGATATCAGCACTTTTTATTGAATTTAGAGCGCCAATACCAGTACCCAGTCCAGCTCTCCATTTTTCACTAATATATCCTTTGTCAGTATCTCTACGTTCTTCGTTTGCAGCTTCTACAGTTATTAGCGGAAGTGCACCAGATAATAAAAAGAGCATCGCTAAAACTAGGACTTTTACTGACTTCATACACTCTCATTTATGTAACTAACTATATCAAACTTTTTACATAGTACTAATTTCATTCTGGTTTATTCATTTGACAATTTGTCTAACATGGCAGTTTTAATCTCAGAAGTGTCCATTCCAGCAGTATCAATACCCAATCTTTCAGCAGAAGCTCTTACTTTTTCTTTTTCATCAATTTCGGCATTTTCAGAAACAATTCCCGTTCCGTACCCTCTAAATTCTCTATAGGCTTTACCCAGTAACCGAGCCCCTTCCATAACTTTCTTTGGTCCAAGCAGAATCCAAAAAAGAAATACGATAACAAATAATTCAATTAATCCAGGACTATTCATGAGCTTGATAGAGCCTTTTCTAAGTACGCTTTCATTTCAGATTGGTTTTGAGCTTCAATACCAAAATATTCTAAGAATGCGGAAGTTACACTTAGTTCAAACGATCGACCTTTACGCTCTCTTTGAATCATTCCTAATTCGAGTAACTCACTGACATGCTCATAGACTTTATCCCCTAATTTATATTTTAATTCTTTCTGCATCATTGGTTGTTCATGAGCAATTAATGCTAAAGTTCGTAATAAATAAGAGGGTATTTCTTGTGGAGCTAATCTTCTTCCATATTCAATAGCTTCAGATTTTAGTTGAAGTGCATATTTAGTTCCTAATTTTATTACTTCTAAAGCCCCTTCTCTAGATTTGTAAAGCTCAACTAAAGCATCCAAAGCACCCAGTGTCTTATTTTTTGATAAACCTGTAGCTTCAGCAGTTTCAGTAGGATCTAATGGTTTACCAGCTGAAAAGAGTGCAGCTTCAACAGCAACTAATTCTTTCATCCAGCATTCTCCAAGTTTTTGACATAAATATTATGACTTTCCAAATCCTTTTGAATTATATCTATTCTTCCTTCTCTTGCTAAGAATAAAGATCCAACAAAAGTGCGAACTACACTAGCTTTTTCCGGCCTATCAAGTAAATCTCCAATAGGAATAGGTTTTCCATTAAATTCATTTATTTTTTGCCATACTTTTTCTTTGTATTGTGTAGGATCATCCAAGTGTAATCTATCGCCCAAACGATCTGCAACTTCTGATAAGACAGATTCACGAGCTTCTTTCAATTGTTTTCTTCTTTCTAAACGGGCCTTTCTTTCATTTTCAACATTCCGAGCATCTTCTAAGGCACCTACTAATTCCATGAGAGTAACTCGCCTTTCTCCTCTAAACATTACACTTTCTTCGATTGGAGGTTCAATACTATCCTCTAATTGTTCTGCATAAGTAGGCTCCCAGCCAAAATCAAAATCTATCCAATCTGGTTGAGGTTCAGGGATTGGTTCAGTTGCATCAATAGCTCCACTTGCCCTCATTTTGAGCACATCCCATGCCCAGCCGAGAACAGAGCCTGCTAATGGTAAATCTAAGTCATCATCTTTCAGAGCATATTTTTGATATTCCATTATCAAATGTTTCATATCAAGTGACCAAGGATCTAACCCGTGTTCTTTAACCAGCATGAAAAGTAAGGTTACACTCCTGGTAAATGGGTCTTCTATAGTAGAGACCTCGGCAGCTGAACTAGCACCATTTGCAATTTCAATATATTGATCTACACGATCAACATCAATTCCAACCATAGCTTTGTGGAATAATAAGTGGTTTACAACTTGACTCATGCCTTTACCTCTGTTTCAGTTGGTAATGATGAGATGAAAGTATCAACATCTTGAATTTGATGTAATCGAGACACTCCATCATCTCCCATGAATACACCGATGACATTCTCAGCTTCCCGAAGAGCTGCATGATGTAAACTGACAACTAAGAATTGTGCAAAACTAGATTGCAATGCAATGGCTCTACCAATATGTTCAGTATTCACGCCATCCAGATTCTGGTCAGGTTCATCTAGTAAGTAGAATGGGCTTGGATCATATCCTTGTATTGCAAAAATAAAAGCCATAGAAACTAATGATTTTTCACCACCAGAAAGTGCTTCTACAGGGTATAATTTTTTCTTTGGCATGCGTGCTTTGATAGTAACTCCACCTTCAAATGGAGAATCTTTATTTTCAAGAACTAGCCAAGCTTCGCCCCCTCCAGTAATCTCTTTGAAAGAAGTCTTGAAACTTTCACCAATATGGTTGTAGACTCCCATAAATTTATTTTCTTTTTTGCTCGAAATTTTATTTTCTAGAGATTCTAATCTTTTTACTTCCTCTTTCAGTTGTTTTCGATGTTTCTTTATTTCCCCAAATCGTTCAGATTCTAGTCTATAATGGTCTAAAGAAAGCATATTGACACTTCCTAATCGATTTCGTTTTCTTTCTAGATTTTCTTTATTTAATTCTAATTTTTCTCTACTTAGCACAGTTTGTGGCGTTTTTGTATCCTCAGGAATTTTATCTTTTGCTTCTAATAATCTAGGTTCACGGGTTGCAACCTCTACCTTCAAATCATTCATAGCGTGTTTTCTGCTTCTTTTCAATTCTTGATTTGTAGAGTATTCACTTTTCAGTTCAGTCAAAATATCATGTACCTTATCTCTCGAATCTCTTAATCCTTTCAACTGCTTAAATTTAGTTTGTTCCTCGTTCCTTAGTTTCTTTAATTCTTTATCTAATTTAGCAGAATTTTGAGTTTCTTGTTTGAGAATTTTCTGTAGTTCTTTTTGTTCTTTTTCATTTAGATTCAAATCGCCCTTCAATCTTCCAACATCAGATTTAGTAGCTTCAGTTTTTGCAGATAAAGCCGCATATTGGCTTTGATTCCCAGATAATTCATCTCTAAATTCATCTAATTCACTTTGTAATTTTGCAATATTCTTAGATGATTTTCCACCAGCTATAGTTTGTAGATCCTTAGTTGAATCAGATATTTCCCCAGTAATTGTTTGGATTTCTTGTTCTAGGGTTTCAATTGATTCATTCCTTTCAATAATTTCACCTTGCAATGCTTCAACCATGCCTTCACGAGATTTTAGTGCATCTTCAGCTTCTTGAACTCTTTTATTTACTTCTTCAGCCCTTCCATCATAATCTGTAACGCGAGTTTGGAATGCAGCTTTTTCGCTTTCAAGCTCTTGCCTAGCAGTGGCTAATTTTCCAGCACTATCTATCAACTCGCCAAGAGCTGATGATTTTTGCAACTTTTCAGCATCTAAGTTTCCAATTTCAGCACTTAAATTATCTATTTCAGTTCTATCAGCAGTTCCAAAACTAATGCCAATACGTGGTGCAGCACCTCCAACAAGGGCACCTCCACTTTCAAGTAATTCACCTTGTAAAGTAACCATTCTTCCTTTACCAAGATGTTCTCTAGCATTAGATAACGAATCAATAATTACAGTATCTCCAAATACATTTCCAAATGCATCCTTGTATCTTGAATCAAATTTAACTAAATCCTGTGCAAAGCCAATTGCACTAGATTTTTTCGAAATTAAAATAGCTGCAGCACTTGGTTTGTATGAATGAATTTTGTTTAAAGGTAAGAATCTTACTCTTCCAATTTTATTACGTTTTAAGAATTCGATAGCTTCAGCAGCAGCCCTATCATCCTCAGTAACTATAGATTGAAGTCGCGCACCTGCAGCTACTTCTAACGCGGTTGCATATTTTTCATCAACTCGCCCTAATTCAGCAACAGTCCCTATAATCCCAGATAGTTTCCCTTCATCACGACACTGTAATACAGCTTGAACTCCCTTAGCATAACCGCCAAATTCCTCTCTTGCTCTTTGAGCGGCTTCTTTTGAAGCTAGTTTCATGGATAAATTACGTAACCTTGATTCTAAATCAGATAATTCTTTTTGATATTTTTCAATTGCTTTCAAAACATCTTTATGTTTTTTCTTAATTTTATCTAAATTTTGGTTTGCAGACTTATTTCCAATTTCCATATCTTTTAATTGAAAATCTGCCTCTTTTGCATCTGTTATGATTGACTCTAACCACTGTTTTGAACGTATAACTTGTTCTTTAGCATTAGTTAATTGATTTTCTAATTGCTCTTTTTCACCTTCGATTCTATGCCTTTGCATTTCAAGTTCGCCCGCTTTCTTCCGGAGTTCTTCAAGTTGATCACGTTGTTTTTTAACAACTTCAGAATTATTTGCAGCAGCCCCTTCCAATTCAGTTAAACGTGTAACCTTAGCAGAAACTTTACTTTCTAATTTTTTAATTTCTTTGTTTAGAGAATCCAATTCTTTTGTAAGTGTTTTAAGTTCTTTAGATACAATTTTGTGTTCACTGGTGATTGTTTTTCTTTCAATTTCTAAATTTCTTAATTCATTTTGGGCACTTTCAGCATTTCTTCCTGCCAAGGCATGTGCAACTCTAGCCTTATCCAATTCTTCTTGCAATTCCCGAGCTTTATTTCCTCCTGAAATTCCAATTTCATTTTCAATTTCTTTAAATTTCAATTGGTTTGCTTCAATATCTTCTTTTCTTTTATATTGGTTTTTATCAATTGTTTCTAATTCTTTGGTATATTTATCAACAATCTCTCTTCTTGAGTTAATTTCAGCTTCTAAGTCAAAAATTGTTCTAAATTTTAGAAAAATATCATTTTCATTTATTTCTTCAATAATGCTTTCTAGTTTTTCAGCATCTTCTTTTTCTCTTTCAAGTTGTTTTAGAGTTCTTTTGGATTCTTTTGCCCTATCATTTAGAAGAGTCAAATCAGCTTCCACAGATTTTCTAGCACTTCGAGTTCTTTTTAGTCTATTATCGTATGCAGTAATTCCTGCGACATCTTCTATCTTCCTTCTTCTTTCAACTCCTGACATTAGGGAAGTTTGAATCACGTCTCCTTGTTGAATTATGTTATATCCTGTTGCATACAGTCCAGCTCTCGAGAATAAAGCCTCAAATTCTCTTGCAGAAGATTTCTTTTTATCAATTTGGTAATATGTAGTAGTATCTTTTCCTTTTAATTTTATTCCTTTAGTAAAAGTAACTAGGTCTTTTTCTATAGCTAAAAATCGATCGCTATTGTCAAAGGACATTGAGACTTTACATGATTTCGGACCGCTTTTTTTCCTACTTCCTTCTTGGAAGCCATGTATTAGTTGTTTTAATTTCCTAGCTCTCAAAAGTTTTGTAGAACGAGATCCCAGTATGAAAAGAATAGCATCCGTTATGTTTGATTTACCTGAACCATTAGGTCCAGTAATACAAGTGAATCCCGGTCCGAGAGGGACGGTAACGTGGCCTTTGAAAGATTTAAAATTCTCGAACTTAAGTTCGAGAAGCCTCACTCAGAAGGCCTCCAATTGGGATTGCCGAGGTTCTAGTCGCATCGCTTCTCGGCCACCATCAACAGTAGGCTGATGTTGATTTTTGTAAGCATTCCAAAAGCTCGAAATTAGAGTTGTACGATCGCCTCTATCGCCGGCAACTAATCCCGAAAGGTAAGCGTTTCGATTATCTTTATTCCATTTGGTTGCAGATAATCCAGCCCTAACTAACATTCCATCCATAATCAATCTTCCTACAAGTCCATTTCCAGATTCGAATGGACGTACTTGTTGAAATCTATGGTGGAATAATACGGCTCTTTCAAAAGGATGCAAAGGAGATGGATCATGCCACCACTGTAATAATCCTTCAAGTTCATCTTCAACTAGTATTGCAGGCGGAGGCATGAATGCTGAACCTGGCAAATTGGCTGAACTTTCTCTAATAATTCCGCCTTTTCCAGTTCCTTCAAATAAATCTTGATGTAATTTTAAAATATTTCTTTTTCCTAACCTAGTAATTCTTTCACTAATATCTCCATGTAATCTTCTTAATGATAAAACTTCCAATACTTTTGATAACGGAATTCCAGACGGGGCCCTATCTTGATCAAATATGGATTCGATATTTTCAAATGTTAAAGGATTTGAAGATAACGACATATTTCCATAAATCGTTGCTACACGGTTCCTGGCATGCTCTTTAACTTTTTCATCAGTAGTTTGCAGCCTATGGATTGCTCTGTTAAGGAATTTCATCCTTTCTAAACCAAGTAGAGCTTCTTTGTCTAAGTATGGCGTTCTATATGTTTCAGAGGACATATGTGCCATTCTTTCAATGGCTGCTAATTCTAATTCATTAGTATGTTGTTGTTTTAATCGCTCTAGTTCAAACTCATCAGGTTCTTCAGAACCCAGGTATCGTTGTACCTTTTCTACGCGACCGTCATACTTGAAAGATTTAACGAGATAGAAGTAATGCTGTCCTCGTGTGGTCTTCCTTGTTAAGTACACCATGAGTTTATTCTCATTGGTTCCACCTTTTAAAGTTTATCTATGGAGGAGTTGCGGTTGAAATAGAGAGTCTGAACCACTTAAAGGGCGCCTCTCAGATAAGGTGGAACATAAAATAAATATAAGAATTAATTTACTATTTTATAGACGATTACAATCCATATTTATGGTAACTGTATTGTTTATTTGTACAGGTAATGCAGCCAGATCACAAATGGCTGAAGGATTGTTGAAAAATATGAATTCTTCTTTAACAGTTCTAAGTGCAGGTACTAAACCAGAAGGCTTGAATCCCAAAGCTACTTTCGCAATGGAAAAAATAGGCATTGATATTTCTAATCAACAGTCAAAAAATATTTCAGACGTTAATTGGGAAAAAGCAAATTATGCAATAACACTTTGTAATTCAGCAAATAAAATGTGTGTTTCGATACCTTGGCCAGTTACTTGCACAAAAATACATTGGCCCATTGAAGACCCTATTTCTCAAAAAGATTATGAATTTGCAAGAGATGAGATACAAAATATACTTTTAAAATTCTTGGTAAAAGAAAATATTTCGTCAAAAAGTAAATAATAGTTATAAAATAGTATCAGATTTCGTCATTTAACGTAATCCTTTTTTATTTTAATTGGCTTTTGTCGTCAATAGGCAGGTAAAAATAAGCATAAGATACATGAGATATTTTTTCATACTCAGCGTTATATACTATATTTTCAATTGTATGAGTATATGAAGCAAATCTACGCACTAATGCTAATGCTTATGATGGCAAGCGTGGCCTTTACAGGTTGTGTGAGCGACGACAGTGACGACAAGACAGATACCACTGATAGTACTAACGACGGTACAGATACCACAGACCCAGTAGGTGCAGATACACAAAGCACCTTGGATGTAGTTTTAGACAGAGGATCTTTAAAATGCGGAATTAAAACATCACAATTCGGTATGGGTTACTTAGATTCTGATACTGGAGCATACTCCGGATTAGATGTTGAGTACTGTAGAGCAATTGCAGCAGCAATTGGACTAGATCCCGATAAAAATATTGATTATATAGTAGCAAGTGCTGGAGACAGATTCCAAAAACTTGCAGATAAAGAAATAGATGTCTTAATCAGAACAACAACATGGACAACATCTCGTGATGCAGATTTGAATGCAGATTTTGCAGGTATTAACTTCTATGATGGTCAAGGAATGTTGGTCAACACAGGAGCTTTCACAGATGCAGATTCCATTTTGGACCTCAACGGAGCTGCAGTATGTACCACAACAGGAACAACTACAGAAGGTAACTTAGCAGATTATTTCACAGCAAATAATCTTGAGTACACAGTTGTTGGTGTAGCAAACGATGCAGCAGCTAAAATCAAGTTCGTGGGTGAAGAATGTACAGCATGGACTGGAGATATGTCAAACATGGTTGCTCAGCAGTATGGAATTAACCAAGATGGTAATGCATCATTCAGTATGGGAATTATGCCTGAGTTATTATCAAAAGAACCATTGGGTGCAGCTACCCGAGATAATGATGATGACTGGAATGACGTAGTACAGTGGGTTTGGTTTGGTATGTTAACCGCAGAAGAAATGGAAGTTACAAGCGCTAACTACGGATCACAAAATCTATCCAATCCATCATACAATCGTTTATTGAACAGTACACTTGGCCTTGGTACAGAAACCAATCCATTAGCTCCAACCTGGATGCAGAGCGTCTTAGAGCACGTAGGTAATTACTACGAAGCTTATGACAGATCCTTCTGTGATGGAACTGGTGCAATGGCTAACTGTTTGGTTGACCGTGCAGGAACAATGAACGCACCTTACTGGGAAGGCGGACTTCAGTACGCTCCACCAATGAGGTAATTTTCTAACTAGCATTATTTAGAATAAGCTAAGTTAGTAAGTAGATAGGAATGTCCCGGGCTCATTCCCGGGGCTTCCCAATTTTAAAGACCCTCGTATCAGAGGGCAAGTTACAGGAGATTGTTTACTAATGAAAAAAGTAGAAAGAATGTTTGATTTATCGCAAATATTTAGAGATTTATATTCAATTTACTTCTTTTTTCTAGCAATCGTTTTAGGTATTTACTATAAATTTTCAAAGCCGTTAGTTTATGAATCTTTAGTACATTTAACACCAGGGAGGTTGGAGAAATTAAGTTTTTTACCAGTTAATGTAAGTTCTAGTGCAGTTGATTCACTCACAGTTTATATTACATTTTTTCTTTGCATATTTATTTTTGTAGAATTTTATAATTTATCCAAAGGAAGTTTTAATCAATCTAAATATAATTTTAGAATTCAATTATTGGCTGCAGTTGCTTTCATTCCAGTTATTAGTTATTTTATTTTGCAAATTTTATGGCTTTTGCAAGCAGACACGTCTTGGGATTTTGATATAGAATTTATGGATGCGCCTACTGGATGGGCAATTACGAATCAATGGCCCTTTGATTTAGAACTTAGCGATAATCGCATGGAGTTTTACAAAGCAGGCCTTTTCAATTCGGTTCGTGTGGTAATTGTAAGCATATTACTAAGCACAGTTATTGGTATTGTTATCGGAGTTTTAAGATTATCTAGAAACAAATTATTATCTAATTTAGCTAGAGCCTATGTAGATTTATTCAGAAATTTACCTCTTATTCTTCAGTTGTTATTGATATTAGTCTGGTTTGTTACAACTCTCGAGCCATTTAGAGAAATTCAAGACAACAATTTTCTAGGGTGGATATTCTGGAGTAATCAGGGATTTATTTTCCCTAAGATAGTTATTGAAAATATGTTATTTTTCTTACTTGGCCTTGGAACTTTATTGTTTTTTAGAATTTACACACGTTTTTCTGAACGAATATTTATAGAAAAAGAAGAAACGGAAGCTAAAACTTTTAGTGTAGACAATTTAGATGATGTAAAGGCGAATCTTAAATATTTAATTTTCCGACCTTTCTATTTTTTAGATAAGAGATTTGAACCCATTATTCCCGACGTACTATTCTCATTTTCAATTTTATCTTTCATGTTTGGAATTTTTAGGATACTGGAGTGGAATTATTCATTTTCATTTACAGGAATCCTAGATCAAGAACCTTTTTCTCTTTTCGTATTTTCAGTTATTTTGTTATTCTATAGCTTAAAAATGTCATCAGCGTTAGAGTTAGAAGGCTTAAACACATTTACTGAAGATTCAAGCCCTGAGGCCATAAATCGGAGGTTACAACTAACTGGCGTTGTAACAGTATTCTTCTTCATTTTTCTTTATCTTTCGATTGCAGTAACACAACCGAATTTGATAACAGAGAAGAACGGGGAAGAACTTAGCTGGGGTCAATGGAAATTTGAAGAAAATACATACGAAAGAGTTTCATCAGTTTTTATTAATCTAATGATAGGCCTTACACTTTACACTGCAGCTCAAATTGCAGAAGTAGTACGCGGTAGTATTCAATCATTGCCTAGAGGTCAGATAGAAGCTGCAATATCAATGGGCCTTTCTCCATATCAGCGTTTGAAGTTAGTTATTCTTCCTCAGGCTTTGAGAAGTATGATTCCAGCTCTCACTAACCAATATCTTAATTGTTGGAAAAATTCTAGTTTAGCACTATTAGTAGGATTTAGTGATTTCTATTTTATTTTAACTGGAATTGTGAACAATGCAGGACATGCAGTTCCTATTTTCATAATGATTCTACTAACGTATCAATCGGGAAGTTTATTAATTTCAGCAATTATGAATAAGATCAATAGTTCCGTAACGAAGGTGAAAATATGACCTTTAATACCTTATTCATTTTGTTGTTTATCTTTGTTTTGATTCCCGGACTTATTAAAAAATTACAATTGAATGTAGATGAACGAGTACAGAAATGGTTAGATATCAATCAGCTTCTTGAACTTGCATTTTGTAAAGTACCTAAATTTCAATATAGTGCTCAAGTTTCTTTTATTTTAGGAATAATATTTACTTATCTGTCACTTAATTTTGATTCGACATTCTCTCTGATTGCATATATTCTTTCATTAGTATTTTTTGTTTACTTGGCCTATCTGTATTCAGATAATCTTTTTGATAGTTTCTCGAATACGATTATAACGTTTTTAACATTCTACCTATTTTATAATTTAATCTCTGCAAGTATCAATTATTTCTTTGTAGAAACGGATTGGACAATAATATTCAAAAATAGAAGATATATTTTATTAGGTCCTTATTTTATTAATTCAGAAACAGGACATGAAGTTTGGAGATTCTGGCCTCCGTTGTACGCCTTATTAATTTTGGTCTGTTCTGGTTATGGTACTTTAGGAGAAAACAAGTATAAATTTTTGATTCCTTATGGAATATTTAGTATAATATTTATTTTCGCCTTATCATATGATGCAGATTATTATTCAACAAAATTTGATGAAGATATAAGCAATAGAGGTTTTGATGCCACACAATCACTTATTATATTGCTTGGAGCTCTTGGTATAGGTTTAGCGTCATTTTTATTCACACGTAATTACTGTTCTAAATTAGAAGAATATCAAGTGAATTATTGGCAAAATACACTTATTTATTTATCATTTGCAGGATTTATGGGAACGCTGCTAATTCTAGACCCTCCTGGAGAATCAGGAGTTCGTCCTTCAGCTTGGGGTGGTTTTGTTTTGAATCTAATATTTGCATTTGGTTCATTGTTTATTGGGTTTGGCATAGGAGTGGCCTTGGCTTTTGGTAGAAGAAGCCCATTTCCTATATTTTCAATACCTTCAGTAGGAATAATCGAATTAGTTAGGGCCGGGCCGTTGGTAGCTTGGTTATTCTTTGCACAATTTATGTTTCCTGATTTAATGGCTCCTATTTGGGACGCTGAGTTTGCCTCTAGAATTATATTGGTCTTTTCCTTTTTCTTTGGTTGCTATTTAGCAGAAATTCTCAGAGGAGGTCTCCAATCAGTTTCACATGGACAATATGAGGCAGCAACAGCTCTTGGTTTATCGCCTGTACAAATTAAGTTACAAATTCAATTACCACAGGCAGTTAGAACAACATTACCTGCAATTGTCAGTCAGATGATAGCAATGCTGAAAGATACATCTTTGGTTTATTTCTTTGGAATTACAGATGCGTTTAAAGTGGCGCAAGATATTCCAAATCAAAGGGATTTCATTGGACAGGATTTCGATGCATTAATCTTCATAGGAATGATGTTTTGGGTTCTGGCTTTTTATCTTTCTCAAATTAGTAGACGAATTGAAAAAAGTTTAGGTTTGATAAAAGAGGGCGAGGGCGAAGCTACATGACCAAAGAATCAATAATTAAGACAGAAAATGTAACGGTAAGTTTCGGAGACTTTCAAGCTTTGAAAGGTATAGACTTAGAGGTTGAGCAAGGTGAAATAGTAGTAATCCTAGGCCCTTCAGGATCAGGTAAATCAACATTTATTCGTACATTGAATCAATTACAAGCTCATGATGGCGGTAGAGTTATAATTGATGGTATAGAAATTGACAAAAATACTAGTGTCTCAGATATGAAGAGATTACGTACAGATATTGGCTTTGTTTTTCAACAATTTAATTTATTCCCTCATTTGACAGTTCTAGAAAATATTACGATGTCTCCAAAGAAAGTCAAGGGCTTGTCTAAAAAAGAGGCAGACAGGATAGGACTTGAACTTCTTGAAAGAGTAGGTATTCCAGAACAGGCAAATAAGTATCCTTCAATGCTTTCAGGAGGGCAACAACAGAGGGTAGCCATTGCCCGTGCTTTAGCTATGGACCCAAAAATAATGTTGTTTGACGAACCGACATCGGCCTTAGATCCTGAAATGATTAAGGAAGTTTTGGATGTTATGATAGACCTTGCAAAGAGAGATATTACAATGATAGTTGTAACACATGAAGTGGGCTTTGCAGTAGAAGTTGCAGATCGAGCAATTCTCTTTGATGAGGGGAGGCTATTGGAAGAAGCCCCTCCTGAAATTTTATTCAATAAGCCGAAGCATAAACGCACTAAGGCATTCATTGAGTCATGCATCTCTCAGATGCAGAAGGAAATGCAGCTTAAAATGGAAAAAGCAAGGTCTGCTAGTGAGGCTAAAAGCGATTTCCTAGCTAAGATAAGTCATGAATTGCGAACTCCACTGAATGCAATTATTGGATATAGTGAAATCTTAATGGAAGATGCAAGTGACGAGGGCCTAGATGCCTTTGTAGAGGATTTAGATAAGATACATTCATCCGGTACACACCTTTTAACTTTAATTAATGATCTTCTTGATATTTCTAAAATTGAGGCAGGGAAGATGGACTTGCACTTAGAAGAGTTTAATCTGAACAAGTTGGTTTCATTAATCGAGGCCACCACTAAACCATTATTGGAGAAAAATGCTAATAAATTTGTTGTAAAAATAGACAAGTCAATTGAAACAATGAAGAACGATGAGACGAAATTGAAGCAGGTTTTACTTAATATGATAAGCAATTCTTCTAAGTTTACCAAGAAAGGCACAGTATCTCTTAAAATCAGTGGAGAGGCCAAGGACATGGTAAAATTCGAGCTTTCTGATACAGGAATTGGGATGACTAAAGATCAATTAAATAATGTTTTTGAGGAATTTACGCAGGCAGAGACTTCTACTTCGAAGGACTATGGAGGCACAGGTCTTGGTCTTCCTATATGTAAAAAGATAACGGAATTAATGGGTGGAAAGATAGACGTTCAAAGTAAAATAGGGGAGGGTACTACATTTTCAATAACTGTGCCAAAAACAATAGAGGAGAAAGCATGACGAAAATACTGTTAGTTGAAGACAATGAGATGAATAGAGATATGTTAAGCAGAAGATTAATTAAAAAAGGATACGACATTGTTTTTGCAATGGACGGTCAAGAAGCAATTGACATGGCTAAAAGCGAAATGCCAGACATAATTTTGATGGACATGGGGTTGCCTGTGAAAGATGGATTGGAAGCTACTAGAGAAATTAAAGGCGATGAAAAAACAAAAAATATTCCAGTAATTGCATTGACTGCTCACGCAATGGGTGAGCATCGCCAGGAGGCTATGGAGGCCGGTTGTGATGAATATGAAACTAAGCCAGTAAGATTACCTGAACTTTTAGAAAAAATACAAAATTTCACATGAGTGCTAATGATTCAGATTATATTATAACTACCAAAGATCTGACAGTCAGTTTTGGAGACTTTCAAGCTTTGAAAGGAATTGATGTAGAAATTAAACAGGGCGAAATTATAGTTGTTTTAGGCCCTTCAGGTTCTGGCAAATCAACATTTATTCGTACTTTAAATTATCTTCAACCTCATGATGGTGGCCGAGTAGAAGTAGATGGCATAGAAATTAATGAAGATACTAAAGTTTCAGATTTGAAACATGTCCGATCTGAAATAGGTTTTGTGTTTCAGCAATTTAATTTGTTCCCTCATTTAACAGTTTTAGAGAATATAGCACTTGGCCCTCAAAAAGTTAAAGGAATGAAAAAGATTGAAGCTGAGGAATTAGCTGAAGATTTACTTGAAAAAGTAGGAATTCCTGAGCAGAAAAATAAGTTTGCATCCGCGTTATCAGGAGGTCAGCAGCAGAGAGTCGCAATTGCCCGTGCTTTAGCCATGGATCCAAAAATCATGTTATTTGACGAACCGACATCGGCTTTAGATCCTGAAATGATTAAGGAAGTTTTGGATGTTATGATTGATTTGGCTAAGCGAGATATTACTATGATTGTAGTCACTCACGAAATGGGTTTTGCAAAAGAAGTAGGTGATAGAATATTGTTCTTTGATGAAGGTTATTTAGTTGAAGAATCAACTCCTGATATATTTTTTGAGAATCCTAAAAAAGAAAGAAGTAAATTGTTCTTGAAACAGATTTTGTAGATTAGCAACAGTTCAATTATAATTCTCGCGGTAAAAGCAATTTTTCCAATATACAATTTTTATCTTCTTTCCATGATTTTGAATTATCTTTTATTGTTAGTAATGCAGTTGCAGCAGTAGGCATTCTATGCCATTCGCCACATAAATATTCAAGAAAATCTGCACATCCTGGATTGTGTCCAAGAATCATAATAGTTTCATAGTTTAATTCATCAGGTATGTTCTTCATAATCTTTTTTGGTTTACTATGGTAAAACTTCCTCGAATATTCAACTTCAATATCATTGATATATTGGTTCATATTCGCCCAAGTTTCTTTAGTTCTAGTTGAATCACTAGAAAATAGTTTATCAGGAATCCATTCTAACTCTATCAGTTTTTTAGCAATTTTAACAGATGCTTTTCTTCCTCTTTTTTTCAAAGGCCTTTCATGATCAGATAAATTTGCAAATTTCCATGAGCTCTTAGCATGTCGCATCAAAATTAATCTAGTTATCATCTATTCTCCTTTTTGGCAGCGTAATTTATTGTGGCTTCAGAAATATCTGTTGAATATGCGATTGTTCTCATAATTGCATCCATTGCTATAGAGAATTCAAGAGGATGTTCTATCTCTTCTTTGTATTTATTTTCAAAATAAGTTTGTGCTTTTTTCACAGATTTTTTCCCTTTATCTATCACAACTGTAGCTTTTCGAGGGTCATTATTGATAAAAGATTTCATAGCCTTTTTCATTATTTCTCCTGCATCTTTGGCCAAAGGCAGCATTTTTCTTCCAGGAATAAGTCCTGCAACGTATCCAATTTCTGCCAGTCTACAAGCATGATCTGCTATTCTTTCTAAATATCGTGCAACATTTGAGTAAATAACGCCTTCAAAAGAAGAAGCTTTCAATTGACGAGATAAGCTAGCATTTTCAAGCATCATATTGAATTGCCTTTCAATAAACCATTGAAGTTTATCAGCTTCCTTATCTCTGTCAACAACGTCTGCAGCTAAATCTTCGGTGCCTTCTAAGATTAATATTGAATCGTTATACATTGCGCTAACAATTTTGTACAATCTTTTGATTGCAGTTCTAAAGGATAAGGCACCAGGATTTGACATATCAGTTAAGATTGCTTGAGTTGCTTCTTCTTCAATGATTTCGAATCCAATAACGCTTGCTGAAAATTTCCTTACGGTTTTCCTTTCTTTAACGGTAAGTCTGGGGCTGCCAATAACTTTTATTTCAGTTCCTCCCGCAATATAGACTCCAATTAAGTCCCGGAATAGGTGCTGACTTTCTTCATCATTACATTTTACAATTGATATTTTTTTATCAGTATCAGATACGCCGGGATCAATATTCATTGTTCCATCAGGTTGTTTTGTTAGTCGAACTTCAGAACCAGCTTCAAGTTTATTTTTGTTAATCCATTTCTTAGGTAGAGAAACAATCAAAGTTGATCCGCCAGTTTTTTGTAATTTCCTGCTTTCAGTCATAGTTTCCTTACTGGCAATAATATATAGACTATATATAATATTTAGCATATATTTATTTATGTCCAGTTCAGGGCGGAATAATGCTTTTTGGATTAGATTTGATGATTTTCCTAGCAATTGTGATTGCAGCCTATATGGCTTGGAACATAGGGGCCAATGATGTGGCTAATGCCATGGGCACTAGTGTTGGTAGTAAAGCACTAACTCTGCGCAATGCGATAATAATTGCTGCAGTTTTCGAATTTTTAGGGGCTTTTTTTGCAGGAGATGCAGTTACAGATACAGTTCGAAAAGGAGTTTTAGTCATTTCTGAAGAAGAAATGGTAGAGTTGTCAACAGAACTATATTATGGATTTATTGCATCAATGCTTGCTGCAGCTTTATGGATTACTTATGCTACACGCTATGGCCTTCCAGTGTCTACCACTCACAGTATTGTAGGCGGAATTGTCGGTATTGGATTTTTTATTGATTCAAGTATGATTGACTACGCAAAAGTAGGTCAAATAGTTGTTAGTTGGATTGCTTCACCCCTTCTTGGTGGGCTTTTAGCTTATGGTACTTTTTATGTCATAAAGATTATGATATTAGATGCACAAGATCCTATTGACAGATCAAGATGGATGGCGCCTATTTTGGCACTTCCAACATTTTTTGTATTAAGTCTTGCATTACAGTTCAAGGCTCTCAAATATGTGTTGCCGAGCGCTTGGCTTCCTTCTAAAAATTGCGCTGAAGGTTTAAATTTCATGGATTCATTAGGAGCTTGCCTGCCAGTACAAAGTTTGGCTGCAGCCTTAGTTATGGCCTTATTTTGTAGTTCAATTTTATATGCACTTTTACTAAATTATGAGTTTAAGGAGACTGGTTACCAGGCCGTTGAGACTATTTTTGCTTGGCTGCAGGTGATTACTGCTTGTTATGTGGCATTTGCACACGGAGCTAATGATAGAAGTAATGCAATTGGACCTATGGCTGCAGTTTGGCAAGTTTTCAAAGTAGGTTCATTAGGTTCTGAAGCTGAAGTTCCACTATGGCTAGTTCTTCTTGGGAGTGTGGGTATTGTAATTGGAATTACTACATGGGGTTACCGCGTGATGAAAACTATAGGGGAAAAAATAACTCATATTACGCCAACACGAGGTTTTGCAGCTCAATTTGCGGCTGCGACTACAGTCTTGATTTTCTCTATGCCATTTTTAGCTATTCCTATTTCAACAACACATACTCTTGTTGGTTCAGTTGTTGGCGTAGGGCTTGCTGGCGGAGCATCATCAGTTGATTTCCGTGTATTTGGTAAAATAGCAGCTAGTTGGGTTGCTAGTATTCCTGCAGCAGGTTTTGGAGCAATGATTCTTTATGCAATATTTGGACTTGATGAGACGCGTTTTATTGTATCCGTTTTAATTATTTTATCAATCATGTTTTGGCTCGTTTACAATTCAATAAAATCAGGACCAAAGGTTGAAATTGAAGTAGGGAGTGAGGGATAACAATGAAACTCTTTGAAAGTCGAATTGGACCAAGTGTCTTCAAATCATACTACAAGCACGCTGAGAGTGTTTTTGAGACAGTTGAAAACATGAACGAATGCGTTAAAGCGGCATGTGAAGGCAAAGATATAGAAGAGCATATTGCATCAACATCGGAATCTGAGTTGAAAGCAGATAAGATTAAGAGTGAAATTCGCGATGTATTGAGGGGTAGCGTGCGTTTAGCTGTAGATAAACCAGTATTCCTTGATCTCGTTTCTCGTCAAGATAGAATTGCAGATTATGCCGAAAATGTTACTGAAATTTTGTCATTTAGGAAATTGTATGATAATAAAGAAGCAAAGTCCTTAGTTCTTGAATTAGCCGATTCAGTTACGGCGACCGTAGATGAATACCGCAAAACAGTAGAGCGTTTCGAGTATCTTTTACAATCAGCTTTTTCAAATAAAGAAAAGGACATAATGCATAGTTACATTGGGAAAGTAAATGATTTAGAACATGAAGCAGATTTAATAGAAGCTAAAGCAGCAGCATATGTTTTTACAAACGGAGAAGATGAACCTTTAGCCGCAGCTCATATGTATCGTCTAATACAAAGATTAGATGATGTTGCCAATGCAGCTGAAACTGCAGCAAACAGTCTTTTACCAATTATATCAAAATAGGAAACGTTATTTTGCCCTTCTTAAATGTAGGATGTGAATTTAGACGTCCCATTGTACACACAGTCATCGGATTTTAGTTGCGGTTCAGCTTGTGTAGCGATGATTCTTAAATATTATAATTTCGTAAGTAACTTAGATCGCGACTTAGAAATAGAATTGTGGAGAGAAACTAATGCTGTAGAAATGAAAGGGGCAGGAAGATATGGAGTTTGCGCCCCATTGTCCGTAAGAGGCCTTTTTCCACATATAATAACAGACAATCCAGGATTAGGATTAATTGAAAGAGCAAAAACATATATCAAAAATAATGGAGGCAGTGAGCATTATTTGGAATTTTTTCATGATATGCAAAAACGTGTATGTGCTTTAAACGGTGCAACACAGGAAGTACGAAAACCAGAATTAAAGGACATAAGAGACGCAATTCAATCTGATCGAGTAATGATGTCACTCGTTTCTACGATTATTTTTGAAGAAGAAGATGAAGACATTCCTCATTGGATTGTGATAACTGGTGAAGATAACGGAATCCTTACCGTTAATAATCCAATTGATGGTGATTCATCTAAAGCTCACAGGCCGATATATTTTGAGGATTTATACACAAATGTAGAAATGTATCAAGAAACTACATTGATTAGCGTAGGAACAAAAGCTATCAGTAAAGAGCTAGTTCCTGAACCGCCTCTTTCAGATAAATATTTAGAGTACGTTCGTTGAAAGATAATAATAGACTAAGTAAATTCCTACTATTATCATTATGACTCCACCTGCCATCTCAATTTGGCGTGTAGAGGCTTTTAATTTATCTACAATAGTTGTTTCAGAAGCAGCGACCATCATGGTAAATGCTACCATTAGCGAGCCTGCAGTTATGGAGAAAATTAAGAAAACTAATAATCCAGTAATAATTCCTTTACTAATGCTTGCAGTTAGCAGTCCGATCACAACAGGTGCAACACATCCTGCAGCTGCAGAACCATAAGCAACACCGTACCAAAATAATCCAGTTTTCGTTCCAGCTTCATCGCTCGTAAAACTAAATGTTTCTAGTGCAGGATAGTTGAATCTTTTACCAGTAGATTGAATTCCACTTTCAACACTACTTGTAACAGAAGCTGCAAATTGAGTGTGAAAAATATAATCATTAAGGAATTGACGGAATGGTTGAACTATTTTTTCAAAGTCATATTCCATTAGCATTGAAAATCCTAAGGCGGCAATCATAATTCCAACAAATAATTCTAGATATCCTAGATATCCTCCAATTATACTTACAAACGGAACTAATAATATTCCAATTAAGAGTAAAACTCCAGTTAGGCCTGCAGCAGCAGCTAAACCATCAGGCAATGTTTCTCTTGCAGCAGTTTCATCAAATTTACCAGTTCGTTGTTTTTTATTAGTTAAATAAAAAGACATGTAACCAGGTAGCATAGGAAATGAGCACGGTGAAAAGAAAACCATAACTCCAGCACCTACGGCAAAAAGGTAAATTGAAGATTGCTTCAAATTAACAACACCTCCTTGGCCAGTTAGTGCCTTATCTACTTCAGCAGTAAGTTCGCTTTCAGATATAGGTCCTATATGTGAATAAGTTATTTCACCTTTTTTATCTATAATGAAAATTTTAGGAGTTCCAACAACATCATATGCAATTTCAATATCTCCTTCATTATCACCTAATGCATGTCTCCATCCATGGTCCTTAGCATAATCGTTTAGTTCTGCTTCATCATCGTTTCCAAATACACTAACAGAGAGTATAGCAACATCACCTTTGTCCATTTTCTCAGAATAAGGCCCTAGTGCTTCTTTGACAAATTTTTCACAGGGTTCACAGGTTGAAAACATAAAGTCAAGAATAACTACCTGTTCACCCTCATAATCAGAAAGGGAAAAGGTAGTTCCAGAGGTATCTTTCAAAGTAAAGTCAGGAGCGTTATTGTCGCCACCAATCATTCCATAAAGGACAATTGCTAAAATCAGAATACTTACACTTCCAATTGAGAATAAAACTTTATTTTCAGAAATAGTATCTTTGCTCTTTTCTACTAAAACATCCCAATTTGTTAATCCATCATCATGCGGATTAGTATCATCTTCTTGTTTCTTTGTAGCCACTGGGTTTCACCTAGTATCTTCTTCGACTTAATCCAATTAATAAAGCTACAGTTACTGTAAAAATACCAAAACCAGGAGATTCTTCACTCTCTCCTCCTCTTCCAGTACCTTCAAATTGTTTTGCATCACTAGCTGCAAATCCTTGTTTTCCATCCACTAGTAAAATACGGTACCACACAGGATCACCACTGCTATATTCAATAGATGCAGTAGCTACATTATTTTCATCAATTTGCATAGGCATTACTCCCCAAGATTCATCATTATATGAACCATTATGGAAATTGTAAATTACATAGGCTGAACCGATTCCATCTTCGTCTTCTAGGACAGCACTAACTTCGGCTATGTTTCCGTTTAGTTTCTCATCATAGCTAACAACCTTTGGAGGTTCATTTTGTTCATCATATGCTGTTGTTTCAGGTGTTGCTGAATTAGCAGCTCGTGGAGTATCAGCAGCATTACCAGTTTTTCCAGATGTAGTTGTTCTTGAGGTATCATCATTATCGTATACTACAGCTACAACTGAAATTTTAGCAGGGTTAATTGGAGTTGGAATAGGATGTTCTCCTTCCTGTGCATTTCCATCTCTATCTTCATGTCCACTCATATAGTCAATAGTATCTGGAATTACCCATTCTACTTGATGAGTCCATGTTTCTGCAGGTTGTAGCTCGACTTGTTCATTGGTCAATGCATTCTCTCTGAATACATTATGAGTAAGTACTTCTTTCTCCTCTACAGAACTCCAAGCCATAATGTCATCTTCTACTACAAACAGATACACACTGGAATCCAAAACATCAGGATTTAATGGTGTACTAATTCCACCTTCTCCAAGATAAGTCAAATTTACAGTAAAAACAAATCGATCTTCTTTAAATTCTTGCCATACTCTTAATTCTGTTGGCTTGACATCTCTTTCACCACACTCAAAGTAGTGATCCTTGTAAGTGTCATAAGTCCCGTCTCCACCTCCTAATTCTTCAATGTAACCACCGTCAAACTGAGCATCAGGAGTACCTTGAACGGAATAGTGATTGTATCGATCCTTGGATTCTTGACTAGCAAATTCGTCATCAGAACCGCCATTAATTTGGTGGAATGAAACAAAAGTTACAGGCTGTCCAGGTTCTTCTCTAAATTCTTTCCACAATTTTGCTACGTCTGGATCAATCCCCATACATGGAGGACATCCCAAGCTAGTAAATTGTTCCATAATTGGTCTATGAGTCCATCCATTTGGATATTCATCAGGTTCTACAGTATTTACACTGGCAGGTATTGAATCTGCACCGGTAGATATTGAAAACGATGATAAAACAAATAGAAAACAAGTAAAAATTACTAGTAAATTTCGTCTCTTGTTCATACTATCTCCTTAATTAATGATTATAGGGGAAGTATTTTACACTTTTGCTTAGCCAGATGCTGGTTTTCTAGCCCAGTATACAAAGCCAGAGATTGCAGCTAAAATTAGTGAACCAATTCCAATAAGGGCCATAGGCAATTCTTTTTGATCAGATGGCGGAGATCCTCCATCTGCACCTACGAACAGCGTAACATCAGTTTTGCTTGAAGTTTTATTTCCATCTACAAAAAGAATTTGATAATAGATAGGACTTTCACCGGAGTAAGGAAGTACTGAAGTTCCAGTAGCGCCAGAATAGGCATAACAAATTCCAGTTTCTTCATCACAAACTTCTTCACCTTCTATTTTCATTTCATCAGTAGTCCACTCACCAGTGTAATTGCTTGATTCATAATTGTACAGAACGTAAGAAGTACCGATACCCTCATCAGCTTCAAAAGTTGTCTGAATTTCAGCACCATCATCTAAATATTTTTCAGTTTTTGTTTTTATCTCAGGAACATCTCTATCAGGGTTGTCATATTTGGTTGATTGAGGAGTAGCAGATTGAATAGCTCTTGGAGTAGGATATGAATCATCACTAGCATCCTCATCATTTCCAGAATCAGTATCATCTCGGTCAAAGACAACAGCAATAGGTATCATTCTTCCAGGATTGATAGGAATTTTTATGTCGCCAGAAACTCCATCACCATCAATTTGAGTAGTTGGTACTTTCCAAACTGCACTAAATTCAGTGTTTTCACCTTCTTCTAGAGTAAATTCTTCATCCTCAATTGCGTATTCCCTGAAGACCATTCGATTGTTCCATATCTCATCTAAATATGAAGAGTATGCAGGGACTCCATCTTCAACCATAAAAACAAAAAGTTCACCATTCAAATCAGGATCTTCACCTCCTAAATCATTAGGATTTGTAGGAATGCCCCCTCCATCTCCAGATGAACCATGATATTCAACATTCACAGTTATTTTGAATTGTCCAGCTTCACCTTCACTTTCTGAGCCAATGAATTCACTATAGATATCTAAATCAACATATTTGAAAGGCTCATCATTGCCTTCACCTTCTCTTGGCCCAGAATCCTGAATGGCCTGAACATAATCCTGATAATTTTCTTCACCACCGCCTCCAACGTATCTATAATTCCCATCAAATTGAGCATTTGGCGTTCCAGTTTGACCATAATGATCTCTCATACGTGATTTTGATTGCTCAGTATGGAAGGGGTCATCTCCAGCACCGCCATTGGTTTGGTGGAAAACAATTACGTTGTATGGATTGGCTTCATCACCTTCAACATCATGTATAACTTCATCCATAGCTGGATCAGCATAAGACATACAATAAACACAACTTAGACTTGAGAATAGTTCAACGAATGGTCTGTGTGTCCAATCATTAGGATATGTTCGGTCAGAATCTTTAGTTTGAAAATCTCCAGATTCTTCAATTAAACCTGAAGAACACGGCGTACAAAATGAAAGCGCAATAGCCATCACTATGGCCAATTTAACAGACTCCAACATATTCTTCGACTTGCTTGCTAATATATTAGATTATTGTTTATGGATAGATTTAGATTAATAGGCACGTATGATAATGCATTTACGGATGATTAGAAGGCATTTTCAAACCAAAAAATTCTATAGTGATGCACTTCAAATTTCCAAAGTGAAGGGGAAAAAATTGGTAGTAATAGGAGATCCTTGCCGAGGAACTTATTTCCGTTTCCTTTCAAAATATTTCCCAAATTGCG
>Ga0208408_1000267_pt1 | contig 35783 bp, 37 predicted proteins | sample ETNtaG_4_FD_185776 | JGI IMG/M metagenome (GOLD analysis project Ga0208408, IMG submission 185776) | Marine microbial and viral communities from oxygen minimum zone, Eastern Pacific Ocean - ETNP201406SV67 (SPAdes) (version 2) | ecosystem: Environmental > Aquatic > Marine > Oceanic ... | reverse complement strand
CCACGTGACTAGGAACACCTTGCGGGCGGACGCTGCTTACGGCCCATGCTGCCGCAACTGAAAGTGCCAAGAGGACGCCAAGTGCAGCTGCTCCCAATTTCCATACCGGGCGCCAACGAACTTGATCGCTAGCTACCACTCTTTGCCGGCTTTGATTTTGAACTTTCACTTGATTCAGCAAGGACTCAGGAATTGGGATCGGCGCGGGTTTCACGAAATTGGAGGCCGCGTCGGCAAGCCCTTCCATTAGCGACTTCGCATCACAACGCGAGTCTGGGTCTTCTCTCAGAGCTAATTCAAGAATGTCCTTCGCCGGGCCAAAGTCTTGCCATTTGGAAGTGTTTCCTGCAACTTCAGTTCCGTCGGGAGTCTTAGACATGTTTGCGGGGTCGTCACTTGCGACCCGAAGGGTCATTGCAAGGGAATACACATCAGACTCAGGACCGCTAAGGCCTCTGATGTTTTCAGGTGCCAGAAACTCCTCCGGCCGGTCACTGAACCCAGTACCGACGATTTCAAGACGGCCAGCTTCGGCGGCCCTTATTGCATCACCCAAATGAAATGCCGAAAGTTTCGAGGATGTATTGAAACCTAAAATGACGTTGCTCGGGGAAATGTCACCATGGCAAAGCCCTTCGCGGTGAATGGCTTCGAGGCCTGCTGCGAGGTCGAGACCAAGCTTGATCGCTTGGGCTGCGCTAAGCCGGTGCCCTTCCTCTAAGAAAGATTTCAGAGTTACGCCAGGGCAATGTTCGGCGACAACGTAAAGGCTGTCCTGAAATCGACCCCAGTCCTGTACCTGTTCGACGCAAGGGTGGGACACTGATGTTGCTCTCGTTGTATCTGCTACGAGACGTCTCGAAAATTCAATATCTTCGGAAATCGAAAGGCTAAAAACTTTGATGGATACGTGATCACCAGTCTCTAGGTCATGCGCAAGATAGCTATCTGATGCCTGAGCATGGCTCAGATGGGCCATGATCCGGTAACGGTCGTTAAAGACTCGACCCGTTAATTCGTCTGACTCGTCAAGAGGCACAACTCGACAGTATCGCTAGTAGCGGACAGCCTCATGGCGCCGAATTTCAACTGCTCTAATATTCGGCCATGATAGGGAGGTGGAGAAGCCTCAAAAAAGTGGTGAACCAATGGATCATCAGGCTGTCAACTGGAGTCTTAGGAAGGGCCTTGCCTCAACCTTGACGATATTGGTAGTCCTCTCCTTGGGGTTGGTGATTTGGATTGCCTCTTCGACTCGAGGTGCTCCTCAGACCGTTACTCTGCCTACCGGACTGCTGGCAGTGATCCCACAAGACGGCGACCAAGCACCTAAACAGACCTTGGTCGGTGTTTCCTTGAGTCCAGGTTGGGAACCTACTCTCATAATTGATGGGGTCACTATCCCTAATGCGGAACTCGGTGCTGGCACTCAACAACTGGGAGAGTTCTTCTTTAGCCCCGGCAGTGACATGGTGATCCCACAGTTACGTAGAGGCCTTATCTGCGCCAGGGTAATTGCTATCCCAATTATTGATGTCGAGGTCCAAAATATTGATCACCAATGGTGCTGGACCTCTTTCTGATTCCACTCCCTAAGGCAACTGTCCTATTTCAAGAAGATGGCGAAGTTCTGTCTCCCCTACTATCGGTACCCCTAAATCGACTGCTTTATCTAGTTTCGACTGCCCAGCTTCGCTGCCTACAACCAAGGCATAGGTGCTCTTAGAAACACTTCCGGGTGATTTACCACCCCTAGCGACAATTGACCTTTTTGCTTCGTCCCGACTCAAAAACCAACCATCTAAAGACCCTGTTACTACAATCGAGCGGCCGGCAAGCACCTGTGGTGCATCTGGCTCCCCTTCAGTTACATCGAGACGCACTCCATTTAGTCGAAACTTGTCAACTACTAATTTGTTGTGGCTATCAGCGAAAAAATCTCTAACGCTTTGAGCTATGACGGGTCCGATGCCATCTATAGCTTCGATGTCTTTATTTTCTGCTTTCGCAATATTGTCTATGTTGCCGAATCTACGAGCAATTAGTTCCGCTGCATTAGGACCTAAATGCTCTATGCCCAATCCGATGAGGAGATTGGCCAAAGGTCGTTCTCGGGCTCCGTCAATGGCTGACATCAAATTATTGACCAACGTCTCATTTGACGAGTCACTAACTAAGAGCTCCATCAGTTGAGGCTTGGTTAACGCAAAAAGATCACCAACATCGCCAACCATGCCTTGTTCTACGAGTCCCCGAACTGTTCGTTCACCCAAACCTTCAATATCCATGGCGTTCCTGCTAGCAAAATGACTAATCCCGGTTTGTATACGTGCAGGGCAAGATCGATTGACGCAATAGGTATTCGCATCACCTTTCAAACGCTCGAGGGTTGACCCACAGTTCGGACATACCTTCGGGAAGGTCCACGGCTTGGACTGAACGGACCGGTCCGCCAGGATTGGACTCACAACTTCTGGGATAACGTCGCCCGCCTTGCGAACCACAACCATGTCTCCCGGGCGGACATCCTTGGCAGCCACCTGGTCTTCGTTATGTAACGTCGCCATTCCAACCGTCGAACCTCCAACAAATATGGGTTCAAGGACCGCAAACGGAGTTGCGCGACCAGTACGCCCTATCGAAACGTCGATGTCGACGAGCCGGGTAACCTTTTCCTCGGGAGGAAACTTGAATGCGATCGCCCAACGCGGAGCCCGACTTGTCGACCCCAAGGTTTGGCGTTGGGTCAGATCAGCAAGCTTGACCACCACACCATCAATTTCGTAATCCGGTTCATGACGTTTCAACATCCAGAATTCACAGAATTCCTGGACTTCAGAAAACTTGGAAAACTCTGTGACTTCAGGGTTAACCGGAAGTCCCAAGCTCTGCAATAGCTCAAAAGTTTCTTCAGAGGACGTCATCTGGGGGGCGCCGAGGACTTCACCAACCTGATAACTCCAAAAAGCAAGTTTCCTAGCCGCCGTAACCGTCGGGTCTTTCTGTCGAAGGCTTCCTGCGGCCGTATTTCTAGGATTTGCGAATGGCGGTTCACCTTTAGTGATCTGTTCTTCGTTAAGCGATTTAAAACGGGAAATCGGCAGATATACCTCGCCTCGGACCTCGAGCACTTCGGGAGCGTTTTTTAGTCGGTGAGGAATGTCTTCGATTGTTAGGACGTTGTGCGTGACATCTTCCCCAACTCGGCCATTGCCTCGAGTTGCCGCTTGAACCAACTTTCCATTTTCGTAGCGAATAGAGACGGCAAGCCCATCAAACTTGAGTTCACAGACAAACTGACACGTTTCTGCCTCTGGCAAACCTTTGAGAACCCGCTCGTACCATGACTGAAGCTCATCCATATCCATGGCGTTATCGAGCGACATCATGGGAACTTTGTGTTCAACGGGAGCAAAGATGACACTGGGAGTTGCACCCACCGAACGAGTCGGCGATTCTGGTGTTACTAAGTCAGGGCGGCGGGCTTCGATTTCAGCGAGTTCACGCAGCAACTGGTCATAGACGGCATCTGGAACAGTCGGCTTGTCATGGCCATAGTAAGCCTCGTTGTGAGCTGCGATCTGAACGCGTAATTGAGTCACGCGATCGTGGTCTGACTCGAATTCATTCATGACAAGACCGATTTTACCTAGCTAGAAGGGCAGGTTTTGTCGTTGTATTACTTCCGCAGTTAGGAACAACGCGCTCAGATGAGCCACGATTGGGGTGTGAAGGTCAACAATCCTCTTATAATTTTTCTCGTTGTCTGGGCAGCGGTGCCGTTTTCGGTAGGTGCTGCCCTTGATTTGGCGTTGACAGAAGACACAACACAGCGACAGATGTTGGTTTCTGTTGGTTTCTGGATTGCTTGGGGATTCGTTCTTGGGTCTTCCATTATTAGAAGGCCATGGGGCTTAACGGTGATGCGTGTTTTCACACCAGCAATGTTGCCGGCCTTGTTGGCTGCTCATTTAAATTCCCGTATTTCTACGGCCACCCTTGTCGTAGCTCTCGCTCACGCTGCTGTTGTGAGCTTGCTGGCACTGTTGCCCGAAACCGGGAACGCCATGGTTGATGGCCTTAGCTACGGCGACGAAAAGCGGTTCCTACTTCGCGTTCCAAGTGCCATTCTCGTAGGACCGTTAGCGTTGGTTTGGGCGGCTGTGATCGTCGGTGTCTCTTGCGGTCCAATCCTTGTGACCTCAAATAATCGGCTCCTCGGAGTGCCGCTAATAGTCGTCGGGTGGCTAGTCGCAACATTTGGCTTTAGGTCGATACATCAACTTGCGCGGAGGTGGGTCGTTTTCGTTCCAAATGGTTTCGTTATCCACGATTATTTAGCCACTAGGGAGCCTTTTCTTCTTCGCCGCCAAGACATTATTTCTCTAGGTCCCGCTCCCAGTGATGCCGATGTCAAGGCTGAAGGCGTCGTTGACGTAAGCCAATTTGCGTTAGGACCGGTACTGCAAGTCACTCTTCACGGGGAAGTAGAAGTGGTGCCAAGGTCGAGAGGGGTGAGCGAGGTGAAATTGGCCGAAAAAGTTTTATTTGCGCCAACTCGCCCGGGCGCGGTGCTTCGAGAAGCTCACCTGCGGAGGCTCGTTCGTTGAGTTCTAGGTTGCGGTGGCTCCACCAATGACGAGGTCATCGCAATAGAACACTACGGCCTGGCCGGGTGCTACCTTCCGGCGGGCGTCAACCCAATGCACGTTTCCGTCCGAAGTCAAACAAGCAGATGCTTGATTGCCGTGAGCACTAATTTGAACCTGTACCGGTCCAATGTGGGGTTCGTCTACCCACACATGATCAGTCAGCTGCACATCTTCGGAGAGTAAATCCTGCGCACTACCAGCGACGACTCGTCGAGATGGCACATCGACTTGCACCGCATAGGTTCGATCTGAGTTTCCGCCGAGGTTAAGTCCTCTTCGTTGACCGATTGTGACCAGTTCAACCGCGTCGATAGTTCCAATTTCATTACCTTCTAGGTCGACAATATCTGCTGTGTGCAGGTCGAGCCGGTCGGACAAGAAACGGGCACGCCCTTCAGAAGCTGTGATGAAGCAAACGTCTTGACTATCAGGCTTTGTCGCAGAGCGAAGTCCCTGACGACGCGCTAGCGCACGCACTTCACTTTTGGTCATTTCTCCAACTGGGAACTCAAGCATGGAGAGGTCTTGGGCTGTCAGCATGTATAGGACGTAGGACTGGTCTTTACTCTCATCAAGTCCTCTCGCTAGTCGCAATCCTTTGTCGGTTTTGATAATTCTGGCGTGATGACCAGTAGCTACTACATCAAAACCTAATTTCTTGGCGCGACTAACTAGGGCATCGAACTTTATGTGCCGGTTGCATTCGATACATGGGTTGGGCGTAAGGCCCGCTGCATGAGCCTTTACGTATGGACCAACTACATGTTGATCAAATTCTTCGCCGTAGTTGAAAACAAAGTGATCAATTTCCAACTGCTGTGCGACGCGACGAGCGTCATCGACATCCGAAACCGAGCAGCATCCTTGATCTTGAGGGCCACCCCATAGTTTGAGAGTAACTCCGGTTACGTCATGGCCCTGTTCCTTCATGAGCGCGGCTGAAACGGCACTGTCAACACCGCCTGACATAGCGACCAACACGCGACTCACGACTTACCTCTGAGCTGTTCCACGCAGCCGGGCACCACCTCAACAGCGTGCTCAATTTCCCAGTCTTCGGTGCACCATCCAAGTGAGAGACGCAATGATCCCGCAGCAAGAGTCCTATCCATTCCCATGGCAGCTAACACATGTGAAGGATCCATGGCGCCGGATGCACAGGAGGCAGCAGCCGAAGCCATGATCCCTTCTCGTTCGAGTAATACCAGTAACGCTTCACTTTCAATACCTTCAATAACTATCTGCAGAATCCCTGCAGCGCGTTTTGATTGTGGGATCGTCGTAAAACAGCCGGGTATAGCTGCAACTAGACCGCACGCAAGTCGTTCATTGAGGGTTCCCAGCCGATCGATTTCACTTTTCCGGGATTTCTCTAGGGACTGTAAAGCAGCTCCAAGTGCCACTATGCCTGCCGTGTTATGAGTTCCGCTTCTCCGTTCTGCTTCCTGTCCTCCACCGAGGAGTTGCGGGACCAAAGCAACTTGGTTTCGAACTGCTAACACGCCAATCCCTTTGGGTGCACCAAACTTGTGTCCACTGAACGACATCATGTCTGCCCTGCGTCCAACATCGACGATGTCAAGCCAATTGATTGCTTGAACAGCGTCTGTGTGTAATAACGCCTGAGGAGCATAACGATCTCTTAACTCGGCGATCGGCTCAAGATCAATGATTCTGCCCGACTCATTGTTAACCAACATGACCGAAAGAACCGACACGTCCCCGTCAAGCAAAGTCTTTAGGTGTTCGAGATCGACATCACCATCAGAAGCGACTTTGATAAGCCGCCCGTTGTGAGATTCAACCGGATGTAACACTGCGTGGTGTTCGGTTTCTGGACAAACGGCGACACCAGTTGTGCTACATACTCCGTGGATCGCAAGATTGTCTGACTCAGTTCCACCACTGGTGAAGACAATCTCATGCGGCCCAAACCCTAAAAGTGCCGCACAAATTTCTCGAGCATCATCAATCGCTGCCCGCGATGATCGGGCCATTCGGTGGGCACCCGATGGATTGCCGAAGTGTTCAGTCAAGTACGGCATCATTGCATCAATAACGACCGGCTTGACTGGAGTTGAAGCAGCACAATCTAGGTACACCGGGCGGTCTAACTTGGCTGTCTCCATCACTCTAAGGCTACGCCCCAAATAAAGTGACCGGTATGGAGCTGCCGAATTCAGTCAAATACCTACCTTCAACGTACGGGGACGCCTTTGCTGATGTGTATGACGATTGGTACACGCGGGTCGCGGAGGTAAGCAATGTCGAAGGCACAGTAGCTCTGATAACTACTCTTTCTGAAGGTCTAGATGTTTTGGAGTTGGGCGTTGGCACTGGCCGCTTAGCTCTGCCAATAGCTGCCCTGGGAATACCTATTACCGGGGTGGATTCGTCTTCAGAAATGCTCAAACGTTTAACAAAGAGTGATACTTCGGGACTAGTTACCACTCACTTGGCCGATATGGCTGCGTGGCTGCCAGCAGGTCCGTTCAAAGTAATTTTTTGTGCTTACAACACTTTTTTTAATCTTGTCGAACCAAAAGACCAAGCAAATTGTCTGCAGCTTGTACGTGATCGCTTATCACCAGACGGCTTATTCATCGTTGAGGCTTTCGTCCCATCTAATTATTCTCTTTTGCCGACCAGAGGTGTCGAGGCCCGTCATATGGAAGAGGCGACAGTGCTTAACATCACGATCCGAGAGAAGGTGTCTGGAGTTGTGCGGGGCCAAAGTGTCCAATTAAGTGATACTGGGCCCGTCCTAAGGCCTTGGCGAATACTTATCAGAACCCCAGATGAGCTAGATCAGGTAGCCGACCGACACGGGTTGAAATTGGTGGAGCGGTGGCAAGATTGGGATCAAAGACCGTTCACCAGCAGCAGCGACCACCATGTGTCGGTCTACGCTTCAGGTAATTCTTGATTCTGGTCTGAAATAGGGGGCAAAGGTAGATGGAAATCCAAGTCTCAATAGACCTACCCGCATCCCCTAAAGACGTGTGGGGCTATCTACGAGACGTAACAAAGCACTCTGAATGGATGATGGATGCACTCAGAGTAGAGGTGACGTCGGAGATATCTGAAGGTCCTGGGGTTACCTTTGTATGTCTAACGGCCGTGGGACCTTTCCGGCTTCGAGACCACATGGAAGTTGTTGAGTGGGACCCTGAGAAACTCATGGGCGTTAAACACTCAGGCATGGTGACCGGGACCGGCAAGTTCACTCTTTCTCCTATCTCGGGAGGAACGCGCTTTAGTTGGGACGAGTTGGTTGACTTACCGTGGCACTTTGCGGGCAAATTCGGAGAAAAATTTGCTAAACCGCTTCTGACGACGATATGGCGGCGAAACTTGCGCAGCCTCAGAAAAAGAATTCTCGAACGACAAGAGGCGGGAACAGGGGCAGCGGCAGGCGGACTAATCAACGTAGGCTCCGAGTGGGAGCTTCGCCACTACGGGCCCGACCATGTAGTTCGGACAAGCACTCAAGACCTGGACTTATCACGCGAAGCTGAAGCACTGGAGATATTGGCATCTACAGGATTCCCCGTGCCCAGGTTGGCCCAACGTTTATCTACATCTTCACTCGTCATAGAGCGCATTGACGGGCCAACAATGTTGGAAGATCTCACGTCGAGGCCATGGACGTTAAGTAGGCATGCAAAAAACCTTGCCCGCTTACACAAAGCGCTAGGCAAAATCCCAGCTCCAACAGACTGGGAGAGCGTCAGCGACGGTGGATCGATTGTCCACTTGGACCTGCATCCAGGCACCATCAAAATGAATAACGGCAGTCCCGTAGTGCTGAACTGGAACAGGTCGGCTCGCGGTTCTTCATCATTTGACGCGGCTGTGACCTATGTAATTCTGCGAACAGCTGAATCTAATAGCGGACGGCTAGCCCAATTACTCATAAGCAGCCTTCGGAAGCGATTCGCCAAGGTTTTTGTAAAGGAATTCGGCGCTGCCGAGGTCTTGACCGAAGTGCGCGAAGCAGCTGAACTTCGCCTGTTGGACCTCAGTCTGTCTCCCAACGAAAGAGAAGCCGTATTCGCCTTAGCGCGAGATGAACTCGACTAGTTTTCAACCGTCGGCTAGATCAATGAGCTGAGCAGCAGCCGCATACGGGTCGATCTCACCGCGGGCCAACTTCTCCTTTAGGTCGGCTGTTTCGGGCCTGTTCATCGTTGTGATCACCCGTTGTTCGAGACTTCGATTCACGATTTCAGTCAGCTCAGCATCAATGCGACGGCTGCGCCGTAGCTCAAGTTCACCGCTTGCTTGCAGGTGAGACCGATGTTCTCCCACCATTTCCCAGAGTTCACCTGCACCAATCTGGTCAATAGCCACGGTCATTACGATCGGGGGTTCCCAATCTCCAAGCGATGAAAGTTCGAGCATCTGCTGAATATCTCGCCGCGTGTCATCTGCGCCTTTACGGTCGGATTTGTTGATCACGAAAATGTCGGCAACTTCCATCAGCCCAGCTTTGTTTGCTTGCACAGCATCTCCCCAACCCGGGTTAACAACGACGATTGTCGTATCAGCTGCCCCCGCTATATCTACCTCTACTTGCCCGACTCCGACCGTTTCGACAAGCACCCAGGGCCATCCCAACGCATCAAGCACCCGGATGGCTTGGGGCGTGGCGAGACTTAGGCCTCCCAGATGACCTCGGGTCGCCATAGATCGAATATAAATTCCATCGTCTGTGACGTGGTCTTGCATGCGAACTCGATCACCCAAGATCGCCCCACCAGTAAACGGGGACGACGGGTCGACCGCCAGAATCGCTAGGCGTTGTTCTTCCGAGCGCACAACTGAAGCTAACGCAGCGGTGAGGCTGGACTTTCCCGAACCCGGGGCACCTGTCATACCGACCGTATACGCGGCGCCAACCTGGGAATAAATGTGGGCACCCAATAGGCGCGCTTCGTCGCCTCCGCGTTCAACAAAGGACATAAGCCGGGCAAGGGCTAGACGCTGCCCTTCACTTGCTGCCTTGAACAAGGCGACGGGATCTGTGCTCAGCCGGTTCATCTAAGACAATCGGTTAGTGAATAATCAATCAAGTTCGCGTCACTTGGGCGCCGACCGACGAGAGCTTACCTGCCAAATCTTCATATCCCCGATCTACGTGATGCGCGTTCGAAATCACTGTTTCGCCGTCTGCTGTCAATCCCGCAACCACTAAGGCAGCTCCTGCCCTTATATCGTGGGCTCTGACCGGGGCTCCTGATAGCCGTTCAACTCCGCGTACTACAGCGTGGCGGCCTTCGGCCCGGATTTCAGCGCCCATTCGAACCAGCTCGTCTATGTAACGAAACCGGCCAGCAAAAATGTTCTCTGTAACCATTCCCGCTCCATCGGAAACAGTTAGCGCAGCAACTAAGAACGGTTTGTAGTCGGTAGCCAACCCTGGGTAAGGGAGCGTTGATACATCAACAGCTTTGAGCCGGTCGGTGACCGTGGCCTGCAGGCCTGAATCGTCTTCCTCCAGGATCATTCCCATCTCTTCAAGCTTGCGGAGAAGCATTTCCATGTGATCCGGGCGAGCGCCTTTGAGTCGAATCTGCCCCCCACAAACAGCCAAAGCAGAAAGATACGTCGCTGCTTCTATCCGATCAGGAATCACCGTGTATGTAATAGGGCTGAGCGTCTCAACACCTTCAATCCTCAGACGTGATGTTCCCAGTCCCTCAATTCGAGCTCCCATTTGCGCAAGAAAATTTGCAAGATCAGTAATTTCTGGTTCCCTAGCTGCGTTTTCGATAATCGTTGTACCTTCAGCTAGGACCGATGCCATCAGTAAATTTTCGGTAGCTCCAACTGACGGGAACTCCAAAAACACCTCGGCTCCAATTAGTCGGTCAGCCTGACCACTTATATCGCCGTGCTCGTGAGAAAAAGTGGCTCCTAATTGCTCTAGGCCCTGTAAATGCATGTCGATTGGGCGTGACCCAAAATCATCCCCTCCAGGCATCGCCACTTTGGCCCGACCGATTCTCGCGAGTAACGGACCCAATACAACTATGGAAGCTCGCATACGTTCCACCAAGCTGTAGGGGGCCACTGGATCGATTTCAGCGGGGACATTGATATCGATGCGCTGACCCGTCCTTTCAATCTCGACTCCCATGGCCTCAAGTAATTCAGCCATGATCGCAACGTCTGTGATGTCAGGAACATTGATGAGCGAAGTTGAGCCTTCAGCTAGCAGCGATGCTGCCATCAGTTTGAGGGCGCTATTCTTCGCTCCGCCGATATGAAGGTCCCCATTTAAAGGTCCACTTCCCCGCACAAGGAATTTATCCATCCCTCCAGTATGTTCATCCAAGTGGCGAAGGACACATCACTCCAGTGGCTCATTTAGAAATAACCCACCATTTAGATGACCAGGGGCTTCGGCGCGTTCGTTCCCCGAGAACCGATTTGGTTCAAGAAAAAGATCTGGGAAACGACCAATTTGCACTGATTGACGGCCCATTTGAGGCTTACAAAAGGACCCTCGTCGTTATTCCAAAAGCAAGCAAATATCTTGTCCAAGAGCGATTTGACTATGAGCTCTCGATTCCATGGTTTGGATTCCTTTTCCGATGGCCAGTTCGCCATGCTCTTCGTAATCGTCGCGACGATGGTTCCGCACCGCTTTGGGCTCCTCCTGATCATTTAGGGCAGAGAGCAACAACAATTTTCTCCACATTGTGCGCCATTGCGTTGCTTTCAGGTTTTTTGTCTAACGCTCCAGCTGAGACGCACACCTACGCTGCTGATGAATTCGATGTGAACCAGTTAAGCCAGGGATTTCTCGGCGCTCTCATTCGCGTCGGAACTTTGCTAGCCATTGGTTTTGCAGTACTTGCTGACCGGTATGGTCGACGGCGCATCCTCGCTTGGGCGATGGGGTTTGGAATCGCATTCTCATGCGCTGCAGCTCTCGCTCCCTCTATACAAATCTTCGCTGTTTGTCTCGTGGTAGTCAGGACCTCTAATGCAACACTCGGAGCAATAATAGTTGTTTTCGCTCTGGAAGAACTACCAGCGGGTAGCCGCGCTTGGGGTCTCTCCGTGCTCGGCCTTTCCGCTGCTTTGGGTGCTGGTTTCGTTGTATGGGCGCAACCCGCAGCTGACATAGCTGAGTGGTCCTGGCGTCTTATTTTCTTGATCCCGGTGTTGATGATCCCGCTTATTGTTGGCACGATTCGTCGACTTCCCGAGAGTCGAAGGTTCATTAATCATGTGACCGGTCTTAGGTTGCGGAACTACTGGCGGCCGTTGGCGCTACTAGGGGGAACGTATTTCTTGCTCGGCCTCTTTCTTTCACCGATTGATTGGTTCAGGAACGAATACCTACGTGACGAGCACGGCTTCAGCGCTTTGGACGTCAGTCTTTTCGTCGTGACGACTGCCACTCCTGGAGGAATCGGTCTTTACATAGCCGGGCGCGTAGCCGATTTACGAGGTAGAAGAATCGTCGTCGTAGTTGCAACAGTACTCGGGTTGGGTTTTACAACCATCTTCTTCAACTCTTCTGGGGCCCTGCTCTGGCCCCTTGCTTTAGCCGCCATCACTCTCGCTAGCGGCCTGTTGCCAGCGATAGGTGTGTATAGGGCCGAGATGTTCCCAACCGCTATTCGAGCTCGAGCGGCGACAATCGTTGGAGCAATCGGCGTTGTGGGCGGGTCTATCGGCATCGTGGCTGCGGGTTGGATGCGGCTACGTTGGGGTTCTTTCGGTCCCGCTATAACCGTTCTTTGGGTGGGCCCGCTCATTGCTGGAATTATCGTCTGGAAACGCTTCTACGAAGGCACAAGGAAAGAATTAGAGACCCTGAATCCGGAAGATATTGGGCCTCTGGGTTGCTGAACCCATGGCGATCTACTTTGACGACATAACCCATTCTTTTACAACTTCATTGATCGTCGCTACATGGGCTCGACTTTTGGGATCATGACGTCCACCATCCAAGAACTTGGCTTCCACCCTCCCTGTTATCTGTGACAGGTGTCGGCCGAATTCTTCCCGAGAACCGAACGGATCATTGTCGCCAGAAACGAACAGACAGGGAACTTTTATGTCGGCAAAGTGTTCGACACGTAACTTGTCCGGCTTGTCAGGTGGATGAAGTGGATAACTGAGCAAAAGTAATCCGGCAGCAGGCATGCCATCGAGCACACCCGACCTCCCATCGAACGACCCCCGAATACCAACCGATCTGGTCGACACCCCAATTTGTCTGCTATCGCTTGCTGTTCCGCTTTAAGTTCAGCAACCAACTTCGGGGCCCTTGGCGGTACACGTTTTCCTTCACGGCGATATGAGAACTCGTGCCTCATCACTGGCAGCGGTGATAAAAAATCCTCTAATGCCGCTAGTGTCGCATGCTCCTTTGTGCCCCCTGCGCCCGGAAACAAGACCAATCCTTCAATCAACGGCATGCAGACTCCTTATGTGGGCAGAATAGATGTCAATCCTGATGAGAAGGGACATGTGGATGACAACTACTCAGTTCGCAAATGGGATGGTGGTCACATCCATCATTGAAGGGGTGGGTGTGCTGACCCTAAATCGCCCCGAGGCACGAAATGCTTTGAGTAGCGAAGTTCTTGTAGCGCTACCTCAGGCCCTAAGATCGTTGGAAGATAACCCTGATGTAGACGTCTTGGTGCTCACCGGAGCAGATCCAGCGTTTTGTGCTGGGCTTGACCTGAAAGAGTTAGGCGGGTCCGGAGGGAACATAGACCCAGACAGCTCTTTAGAAGCTCGCGGACCTTTCCCGAACCGTTCAAAACCGTTAATCGGTGCTATCAACGGAGTGACGGTGACCGGTGGGTTAGAGCTCGCTCTGGCCTGCGATTTTCTTATTGCGTCAGATCGGGCTGCTTTCGCGGATACACACACCCGTGTGGGCGTCATGCCTGGCTGGGGACTTAGCGTCCTCCTCCCTCAAGCAATCGGTGTTCGGCGAGCTCGGGAAATGAGTCTGACAGGCAACTTCATTGATGCAGCTACCGCCGCTGACTGGGGTTTAGTTAACAGAGTGGTGGCACACGACAAGCTCCTAGAAACGGTGTACTCACTCGCCGGGGACATTCGTTCCAACGACCAACAAGGCGTTCGGCAGATGGTTGCAACTTATGAACGGACCACTGACACCACAGTCGCTGAAGGGTGGAAGATAGAAGCCTCGATGGGAAGAGATTGGCTAAAGAACACTAACTTCAAACCAGAGAAGGTTGAGCAACGACGCGCTGACATACAAAGTCGGGGCCGGGCTCAAAACAGTTCCTAGGTCAAGAGCCACGGGCCTCTATCATCCGGACAATCTGTCCAGCTATTTCTAGGCTTGCGGTAGCAGCAGGGCTGGGTGCATTAAGGACGTGCACGGTGTTGCCGGCTTCGGTAATGGAGAAGTCATCAAGTAACTCTCCTTCGGCGCTCATCGCCTGTGCGCGCACCCCAGCTGGGCTGGTTTCCAAATCTTCTGGACCAATTTCCGGCACCAATCTCTGCAACGCTCGTACAAAGGCGGTCTTACTCACTGATCGCCATATCTCCCCGGCTCCCGTGCGCCAATATTTACGCGCCAATTTCCACAAGCCTCTATTTCCTAGATGCTCCAGAATTTGCTTCGTCTCAAGATCTCGCCATCTATATCCCTCACGAGCCATCGCGAGAACAGCATTCGGACCAGCGTGTACCGAGCCATCAATCATGCGAGTTAAGTGCACCCCCAAAAAGGGAAAGTTTGGGTCCGGTACCGGATAGATCAGTCCTCGGACCAAATCACGGCGATGCAACACCAATTCAAAGTACTCACCCCTAAATGGCACTATTCGATTTCCTGCTGATGCGCTTGCCATTTCGGCAACTTGATCGCTACGGAGACCAGCGCAGTTAACGACTAGTCCCGCAATCATGTCTCCCCTCGAGGTCGATACGCGAGCGCCTTCACTGGATTCTTCTATTGCCAAGACTTGAGTCTGATAACTGATGACACCGCCTCTATCTTCTATTTCAGATGCCAAGGCCTCGCACACTGCTGTATAAGACACGATGCCTGTAGAAGGGATGTGTAGCGCCTCAATACCGGCGCAGTGAGGTTCGATTTCCTTCAAACGTGGGGTATCGATCAGTTCAGCATCAAGCCCATTACGATCTGCCCGCTCTCGCAAAGCGCGAAGTCGCTCTATCTCATCCTTTCGGGTAGCGACAATAACTTTCCCGCAGATCTCGTGATCGATGCCCCGCTCTTCACAAAACTTAACCATGGCGCTTCGCCCGGCGACAGCAAGTTCGGCCTTCATGGAACCAGGCGCATAGTAGATACCGGAGTGAAGCACTCCGGAATTTCGACCAGTTTGGTGTCGAGCCAAACCTGGTTCCCTCTCAAGCACCAGTACCGATGTTTCCGGGTACTCAGCAAGATATTGGCGTGCTGTCGCAAGCCCGATGATGCCAGCTCCCACAACTACGAGATCAATCTGTTCAAATGTCAAGGGATTACACGCTCCTCTGCTCAAGAAGGATATTGCGTGCTGCTGTGAGCACTTCTATTCTGTGCCCAGCATCCTCAGCAATACCCCCATGATCGGGATGTGCGCTGCGCAGTAAACGACGGAACGTGCGGCGGACTTGTCGTGAGTCCGGCAACTCGTCTGTTGACAGCCCAGAAAATCCCAACACCTCTAGTGCCCAAGTAACTGAGTCGGTGCCTATACCGTTACCCCAATGAGTTGCGGGAGACTTTCCAGAAACAAAGCGAAGTAGATCATTGTGGTCATTGCCTCGCCACCGTCGAGCGGATCGTAAAAGAGTCAACAAACTTCTGCGCGCTTGTGTCGGTTGCTGCCGTATTCGATAAAGAGCTGCCAAGACATGCGGCTCAGGGCGATCACTAGGAGCCAATTCAAGTTCAATGCGACCGTCCGATAACCCGACGAGTCGATGAGTTGAACGAGTAAGGCCTATCCGGTCTTCTTGTAGGCGGTGCCGGAGGCGCGGTTGCGGGATTCGCGCCCCAATTTCGACGAGGTTTAAGAGATCACTGAGATCGTTATTTTCATCATCACCGAATTCTTGGGCGTGAACACCAACCACTGCCGCCAGCAACAATCCACCTGCTCCCGGAGCGGGGTCAAACTTCAAGTGGTCCTCACCCAAGGCAACGCGACGCGTGGGAACAGCAGGCCGGGAATGCCAGACGTTAAGCTCGGCCAGAATCACTCCATGGACGCTACTAGCGGAACCAACCCGTGACTCATACTTGTGGCCCCCGACGGGCTAGGGTCAGTCTCTATGGCTGAGTCACTCTCTGAGCTTCCTGATCGAAATCTCGCACTTGAGTTGGTACGCACCACTGAAGCAGCTGCTTTAGCAGCGGCTAGGTGGATGGGGAGAGGTGACAAAGAGGGGGCAGATGGTGCCGCAGTAGACGCTATGCGCATCATCCTCGGCTCAGTACCCATGGACGGCTTCGTGGTGATCGGGGAAGGTGAGAAAGACGAAGCGCCAATGCTCTATAACGGAGAAGCAATCGGGGACGGCACCGGAGCCAAAACCGACATAGCAGTTGACCCAATTGATGGGACGACATTGACTTCGTTGGGTAGAGGCAACGCTATTTCTGTAATCGCCGTCGCACCTCGAGGAACGATGTTTGACCCTGGACCTTGCGTTTACATGGAGAAAATTGCTGTCGGTCCACAGTCGAAAGGCTTAATTTCCATTGACAAGAGTCCGACTGAAAATTTAGATGCTATTGCTAAGGCCACCGGACGCGGAGTTCGTGACCTGACCGCCGTGATACTTGACCGAGACAGACACGCCGAGTTGATCAACGAAGTCCGAGAGAGTGGTGCAAGGATCCGCCTAATTCCCGACGGCGACGTAGCCGGTGCTATAGCTACTGCTACCAGTGACGGCGCAGATGTTCTTTTCGGGATAGGGGGAACTCCTGAAGGCGTGATTTCTGCGGCAGCACTTAAGTGTCTAGGCGGAGAAATGCAAGGAAAGTTATGGCCCCGAAACGGCAGTGAACGCCAAGCAGCAATAGACGCTGGATACGACCTTAACCGAGTTTTGCACACAGATGACCTAGTCCGGTCTGATGATGTTTTCTTTGCCGCTACTGGCATCACAGATGGAGAACTACTCACAGGCATCAGGTTCACCGCAGAGGGTGCAATTTCCGATTCTCTGGTCATGCGTTCCAAAAGCGGCACGGTCCGCCGGATCGAAGCGACTCACAACATAGATAAATTGAGCGAATTTTCGTCGGTGGACTTCACCTAACGGCATCACGGTTACATCGCGAAACGCGCCATTTTCATCTTCACCTCTATGCTCACTCGTATGTCAAAAACGAATGACCTAGAAGAAGGCCTGACCCAGCAGTTGGACTTCGACAAAATCGGTTCGATCGGTCGGAACGGGCATCAAGTAGTCCCAGTTGTTTTGCAAGATGTTGACTCAGGAGATGTGTTATTTGTTGGCTACGCAAACGAAACTGCATTGCGGATGACTTTAGAACTCAAAAGCGCTGTGCTTTATTCAACTTCGAGAGAAGAGATCTGGCACAAAGGAGCCACTTCGGGGGACACATTGTCCCTAGTTGATGTGCGAGTCAATTGTGAGCAAAACTCTCTTTTGTATCGGGTCCGCAAACAGGGACAGGGAGCCTGTCACACTCGAGATCCGGATGGCTCCACAAGGTCTGACTGTTACTACCGTGTCGTTAGTAACGAAAATGAACTGGCCTTTATGTAGTAATTACTGATTATTAGAGTCGCTGCATTCGGGATGGGCGTCGAAAATCAGTTGGCTTCTGAGACTTGGATTCGGGTTTCGGCCCACTTCTTAGCGATTGCAGCCTCGGCATCATCAGCATCTGTAGCGAGGGCCTGTTCGGCGGCCTGAAGGTCCGATTGGGCATCTTCGACGTTAATGTCCTGCGCTGCTAGGGCCCCGTCGCTGAGGATCGTCACGGCGTTCCCGCTCACCTCTACAAATCCACCATTGATAGCTAGAGACACCACGCCGTCATCAGCCCAAAGTTGCGTTTGGCCGATATCCAGAGCCCCAATAAAGGGCGCGTGGTTATCGAGGAAAGCAATGTCTCCATCAACAGTACGAGTAACCACTTGCGAACATTCTCCTGAGAAAAGTACCGCTTCGGGGGAGACAAGTTCAACCTGCATCTGTCGGCCTCACTTACCAATCAAGATTGTTCTAGTTCGCGGGCCTTAGCCATCGCTGATTCTGCATTACCTACATTTAGAAAAGCCTGCTCTGGAAGGTGATCGAGATCACCGTTGCAAAGCATTTCGAACGATTCGATGGTTTCCTCAATCGGGACAAAGATCCCCGGCATACCTGTAAACACTTCAGCAACGAAGAACGGTTGAGACAGGAAACGCTGAATCTTACGGGCCCTATCAACCGTGATCCTGTCTTCTTCGGAGAGTTCATCTAGGCCAAGGATGGCGATAATGTCTTGAAGTTCTTTGTATCGCTGCAAGATCTCCTGAACCCGTCGCGCCACACCGTAGTGTCTGTCTCCCACGACCTCCGGAGTGAGAATTGTTGATGTAGACGCCAAAGGATCCACAGCTGGATAAATACCTAGGGAGGCAATCTGACGACTTAATTCGGTTGTCGCGTCCAAGTGGGTGAACGTAGTAAACGGCGCTGGGTCTGTGTAGTCGTCCGCTGGTACGTATACAGCTTGAAGCGATGTAATCGAGTGGCCAGATGTAGAGGTAATTCTTTCCTGCAATTCCCCCATCTCATCAGCAAGGTTGGGCTGGTATCCCACCGCAGAAGGCATACGGCCAAGCAAAGTTGACACTTCTGATCCGGCTTGAACAAAGCGGAAAATATTATCCACAAAAAGGAGCACTTCTTGTCCCTGAACATCTCGGAAGTATTCAGCCATCGTCAATGCCGAAAGCGCGACACGTAGCCGCACACCAGGAGGTTCGTCCATTTGCCCAAAGACCAAAGCAGTCTTTTCAAGCACTCCCGACTCTTCCATTTCGAGGTAAAGGTCGGTTCCTTCGCGGGTACGTTCGCCTACCCCAGCGAACACCGATACGCCACCATGCTGTGAGGCAACTCGGTTAATCATCTCGGTAATAAGAACCGTTTTCCCTACCCCAGCTCCACCGAATAACCCGATTTTTCCACCTTCCAAGTACGGCTCTAAAAGGTCGATCACCTTGATCCCTGATTCAAACAGTTTCGCTTTAGGTTCCAGGGTGTGAAAGTCGGGTGCATCTCGATGAATTTCCCAACGTTCAGGCACTTCCCCAATTTCGTCAGTGTCAAGTGGTTCGCCCAACACGTTAAAGATATGGCCGAGGACGTTATCGCCTACAGGTACCGAAATTCCGCCGCCTGTGTTTCGCACAACAGCGCCGCGCGTCAATCCATCAGTGGCCTTCATGCAGATGACACGGACTTTGCCGTCACCAATTTGTTGAGCGACTTCGCCGCCGATGGTCACCTTTTCGCCTTCTAACTCTGCGTCCATCTCAACGAAGGTGTTGATTTCTGGCAACGAACCGCGCGGGAATTCAACGTCAACTACTGGGCCAGCAATAGCGAGAACCTTTCCCTCTTTGGTTTCTGTGTTGTCTTCGGTCATGGTCATATTTAATGCTCCTGAAGTTTCAGGCGTCGTTTCGGTCAGATGCGAGGGCTGTGAACGATCCCTCAAGTGATTGGGCGATGACATCTTCAAGGCCGTCATCGTCTTTGCTCATTGCTTCGGCACCACTGACGATTTCCATAATCTCAGTGGTTATCGAGTCTTGGCGGGCCCGGTTCATTATCCGGGTGAGATTAACTTTTAGATCTTCGGCGTTATCAGTAGCCGCCTTCATCGCTCGTTGACGGGCCGCGTGCTCTGATGCTGAAGATTCCAGTAGCGCTGCATAAAGCCTTGCTTCGGCATAACGCGGAAGAAGGCGTCCTAAGATTTCCGCTGGTTCCGGTTCAAATTCATAACCTCCACCATCCGCATCTTCAGCCGCGTCGGCACCAATTTCTGATGCCTCTAGCGGCATGAACTGGTCGACTGCTACCTCTTGGCTTCCCATCGAAATAAAGCGCGTGTAGGCCAACTGCACCTGCTGGACTTGGCCGTTCTCAAACAACTCCGCCACTGATTCGGCCATAGCCTTAGCATCGCTGTAGTTAGGTTGATCAGAGAAGCCTTCATAGGCTGCATGAACTTCGTACCCACGGAAAGAGAAATAGCCAGCAGCTTTCTTGCCTGAAAGCACTAGGGCATAGTCACGCCCCTGAGCCTTATCCGCAGCTATAGCCCGCTCGACAGCTCTGAGCACATTGTTGTTATAGCCACCGCAAAGGCCACGATCGGCGGCGATCACCACATAAGCGACCCGACTCACTTGTTCGGGTTGCGTGAGTAGGGGATGGTCAACACCAGCGCCACCACCTGCCAGGTTGGTGATTACAGCCGTCACTTTCTCCGAGTACGGCTTAGCCGCTTGAACCCGTCCTTGAGCCTTGACAATACGGGAGGCGGCGATCAACTCCATGGCGCGCGTGATCTTCTTTGTCGCGTCAATCGAACTAATTCGACGCCTAAGAATGCGCTCCTGACCGCCTGCCATCGTCTATCAGTCCTCTGAATCGGTGTCATCGACTGCAACGGTTGCCTGGAACGTCGCTTTAAACGATTCCACAGCGGCTTTTACTTGGTCCTCGGGTAGAACACCGGATGTACGAATTTCGTCCAAAAGCCCTGCTTGTCGAGTCCTCATGCTCTCAATGAGTTCAGCTTCAAAACGCTGAATATCTTCCACAGGCAGGTCATCAAGATGGCCGTTAGTTCCTGTGTAAATAGACACGACCTGTTCTTCCACCGGCATTGGGCTGTTCAGTCCCTGCTTGAGGAGTTCAACGAGTCGATACCCACGGCCCAACTGTGCGGCAGACGCCGCGTCTAGCTCGCTACCGAAAGTGGCGAAGGCTTCAAGGTCACGGAATTGCGCCAAGTCGATCTTTAAAGTTCCGGCAACGCTCTTCATAGCCTTGGTTTGAGCATCACCTCCGACTCGCGACACTGACACCCCAACGTCTACGGCTGGGCGCACACCTGATTTGAATAGGTCATCCTGAAGGTATATCTGGCCATCGGTAATCGATATGACGTTTGTTGGGATATACGCAGAAACGTCGCCTGCTTTAGTTTCAATCACCGGCAGGGCGGTCAAAGAACCAGCTCCTTGTTCATCCGATAATTTCGCAGCGCGTTCAAGTAAACGACTGTGCAGGTAGAAGACATCACCTGGGTACGCCTCGCGACCTGGTGGACGTCGCAGCAACAAAGATAGCTGTCTATAGGCCTCTGCCTGTTTGGATAGGTCGTCATAGACGATCAGGGCATGTTCCCCATTTTCCATCCAGTGCTGGCCCATCGCACATCCGGCATACGGAGCTAAATATTTGAACGGAGCCGCGTCGGCGGCGGGAGCACACACAACGACTGTGTAATCCATAGCGCCACGTTCTTCTAGGGTGCTGACCACCTGGGCAACAGTTGACCCCTTTTGTCCTATGGCTACATATATGCATTTAACACCGAGTCCCGCTTGGTTCAGGATTGTGTCAATTGCGACAGAGGTTTTCCCAGTCTTTCGGTCGCCGATGATCAGCTCTCGCTGACCTCGACCCACGGGAGTCATAGCGTCAATTGCCTTGATACCGGTTTGCAATGGCTCATGGACGGGTTGTCGCCCCATGATCCCTGGTGCCTGAATTTCCATACGGCGCGGTTCGGTTCCCACTAACGGGCCTTTGCCGTCAATCGGTTCTCCCAAGGCGTTGACCACTCTGCCCAACACCCCATCGCCAGCTGGCACTGAGAGGATCCGGCCGGTGGATTTAACATTTTGGCCTTCTTCAATATTCTCAACATTGCCGAGGACCACCGCTCCAATAGAGTCCTCATCAAGGTTTAGAGCAAGCCCAACGTCTCCGCTCTCAAACTCCAAAATCTCGTTAACAGAGGCATTCGGCAGGCCAGAGATTCTGGCGATTCCATCTCCCACCTCAAGGATGCGGCCTACGGTTCCAGACTCCACCGATGGGTCAAAACCTTCCAAATTCTTTTGGATAGCTGCAGCTATATCTGCAGCATCGAAGCTCAGGTCAGTCACGACAAACGCTCCTTCATTTTCTCGAGACGGGTACGTATTGATCCATCGAAGACGGTGTCGCCCACTTGGGCCACGACTCCTCCGAGGATGTCAGGATCGACAACTACGACGATGTCGATATTCATTCCGGTTGCGTCAGAAAGCGCCGATTGGAGGCGCTCGCGTTGGTCACCATTGAGCGTCACAGCAGATCGAACTTCAGCTACCGCTTGGCCCCTTGTTTCCGCCGCTTGGCGAACTAGTTCATTAGAAATTGGACCTATGTGATTTCCTCGACCCGCACCAACCAGCATGCTGACAAGGTTGACGGTAACGGGCGAAGCACTCGAACCAAGTAGATCTTCCAACACTCCAATTCGACGCGACGCTGGTATTGACCTGTCGCTCAGAGTCGAACGTAATTCGTCCGATGACTCGACAGTTCGGCCTAGTTGATATAGCTCATCCGCGACGCGGTTGAGTTCACCTTCGGCTGCTGCCAATTTCGCTAGGCCGGCGGCGTACTCTTCCACTTTCTCGGTCATCGCTTTCCTCGTTCTATTCGTAAACAGTTACCGTGGCTACAGGCCACGATCACCCGGAACTCTTCAGGACACTCTGGAGAGTTCTTTCCCATGTCAGTGTCAGTTGCCGACTGATTCGATGTAATCGTCAACCAGCCGCGCATATGCAGCTTCATCCAAGCTGGACCGCACTACTTGCTCAGCAGCGCCAACAGCAAGAGACGTGACCTGAGTTCGAACATCGGCAAGCGCTCGAGCCTTAGCAGCTTCGATGTCGGCCTCTGCTTGAGCTCTCCGCTCCGCTATTTCAGGCTCAATGGCAGCAATACGATCTTGTCGTACTTGCTCTGCCTCAGATCGTGCAGCTTCAAGGATTCGCCCTGCCTCAGCTTGTGCCTCTGAGAGCTTTGCGTCGTATTCGGCACGCAAGCCCTCGGCTTCGCTTCGAGCAGTGTCAGCTGCGTCAAGATCACCTTGGATCTTTTCGGATCTTGCTTCCATGGCCTTCTTCAATGCCGGGTAGGCAAATTTGGCCATGATGACAAAGAGAATGAGAAACGACAGTGTTCCCCAAATAACTTCGTCAATAGCAGGAATAATCGGATTAGGTGCTTCCGCGACAGCATGGGCCTCATCGGCTGCTGCAGCGGCTAGCGCTCCAAGGGTGCTCATATTTTCCCCTTACGCGAAGTTGAGAAGGATGAACACCACGAAACCGATGAGGGCAAGAGCCTCGGTAAACGCGATGCCGAGGAACATGGTCGTTCGGACCATACCTGCGGATTCGGGCTGTCGGGCCATAGCGGTAATCGCATTGCCAACTACCAGACCGATGCCTACGCCTGGACCAATGGCCGCTAGGCCATAACCCAGACCAGCACCGACGGCCTTAAGACCATCAACGGCGGTGTCAGCTTGTGCGAGCAAATCAATCACTCGTCTCTCCTGTGTTTTATTGGAATCTAATGCTCTGGATGAAGTGCGCCGCCGATATACACGGCGGTCAAAATCGTGAAGATAAAGGCCTGCAAGAAAGCAACAAGTATTTCGAAGCCCGTGAGGCCAATCAACACAACGAAGGGAGCCCACACAATTGCTGCTAACGGACCTGGAGTCCATAAAGCGGTAGTGAGGACTGCAAATGTGACCAATAACAAGTGGCCGGCAAGCATATTTGCAAAGAGCCTGACAGCTAATGAAAATGGTCGTACCAAGAATGTCGAAACAAACTCGATCACCGCCACGAGGGGCAAGAGTGCCCCCGGTACGCCGGGCGGAATAATTGTGTTCTTGAAATAGCCAAAGAGTCCTTGACTCTTAATGCCTACGGCATTGAACACAAGCCACACAATGATCGCTAAGACAGCGGGGGCTGCCATACGCGAATTTGCGGGGAACTGAATAAAAGGAATCACCTCAGTGATGTTGGCGAAGAAAATGAAGAAAAACAGTGACATCAAAAAGGGCATGAATCGCATTCCATCTGGACCCATGGTTTGCATCACAATGTTCTCACGCACAAAGTCAACTGAAGACTCGGCGACAGTTTGTGCACCCTTTGGAACCAGAGCGCTTCGTCTAATTGCCACAACGAACAGCGTCACCGGAGCAATCATCGCCCAGAGATAAATCAGACCTACTTTGTTGAGTTCCATGACTGAACCGTCGAAAAGGATTCCAGGCCATTCCAGTAGTTCAGCGATGGGCGGGAAGTGCAGCCCGGCAAGCAGTTGGTTCACTTGGTCTCCTTGCAGTTCGTTTGCGTCATGTGGGCAGGTCCTAGTCCCGGGTAGGCAAGTGAAAGAGAAACATAGCGCGTCTCCCAGACCAGTAGCCCGAGATGAGAAACGATAATCGTAATACCTAGTGGAACAGGTGCAAAAACGCTGATTTTACTCGCGGCTACAACTGCCAAAGTTAAGACGCCTAGACGAACGATAAATCCGCCTAAGGCAGCAAACATCAAAGCACCGGCCGAGATCCGGCCAGCCCATGTCAAAAAAGCGGCAGCAGCTATAAAGTTGGCGAAGATTAGGCCGAGTCCATAAGCAGCTGAAGCTACCCCATCGACGCCCCAGACCAGCCATGAAATGATCAGCCATACTGGCGCTATTTTTATTCCTCGAACAACCATGTCAGCGACGATGCCTTTTTCGGGCTCAGCATTCGTCTGTAAATCTTGAGGGGTTAAGAGTGGCTGTTCAGCTCGTTCGTTCATTCGCAAGCACGTTCCTCGAGAGTCACACCAGTCGGTAAACGATCATCGACCTGTTCCATATAGTCCAAGCCACGGCTGTTATGCGGTCGGCTCGCAGCCATTTCCTCTTCTATACCTGTCATCCGGCTTGCATATCGGTACCACTCTGCGGCGATCTTGCCTAAGAATGCCACGGCACCAAAAGCTGCTGCCATCCACGGGCCAGTGTCGAGCCAACGATCAAGCAACCAGCCTCCACCTGCGAAAATCAATGGAGTTACTACGATCTCCACTGAGCGCGAAAAGGCGTCGTCGTTCCCGAATTGTCGTTTGTTCTTGGAGAGCGCTGGTGCTCGCATGCGACGGGCAGTCTCCGGACTGGTAGCGAATTAGGGGATGCTTCAAGAAGCGGCCTCACCCTATTGGGGTGTTTCACCAGTTGCAAGCGGCTCGGCAATCAAACAATTGCCACCGCATGATTTTCCCTACGCTCTCTGAATTTCCGGTTCATTTTCTGCTCCCAACCGAGTTCTCGGTCGAAGTAAAAAGAAAAGCAAAATAGCTACGCCGGCCAAGGCGAAGGGAAGTACCGCATCACCACTCCCCGTTAATGTTGGTACTAGCGCAACACCGGAAAGTAATGCTGTCCATGCCCACAAGAGCAGGACGGTCCGCCTATGTCCATGTCCCATCCTCAATAAGCGATGGTGAAGGTGGTCTTTATCTGCCGTTGCAATCCCTTCTCTTCGGTAAGCCCGCCGCGCCACGGCCAGCGCGACATCAACTAAGGGAACACCAAGGATCAAGAAAGGAATCGCTATAGGAGCGAAAAAGAAATAGACCTGCCCACTGAATTGGTCAACAACTCTGCCACCTACGGTCATGGTCGCTGATGCCATCAAAAGGCCGAGGAGCAACGAACCTCCGTCGCCCATAAAGATTCGTGCTGGGTGAAAGTTGTGAGGCAAAAAGCCTAGACATATCCCTAGCGTCACCAACGCCAATAAAGGCCCAAGATTGGTCTCGCTGATAAGTCCTGCGTTCTGCAGTTCTCCGCTGTATAAGTAAAAGGCGCCTGCAGCAATTGCGACGGTACCGGCGGCCAGTCCATCTAAACCGTCGATTAGGTTTACCGAATTAGCCACGACTACAACTAGCAAGACAGTTATCAGAGTGGCCCAATCCGCTGACAGAACTACGAGTTGCCCGAACGGCACCCTGAAGTAGAAGAGGGTGACCCCCAAGACGGCAAGTAGACTCCCAGACAACACCTGGCCAGCGGCTTTGGCTGGTGCTGATAGCTCCCGCAGGTCATCAAGCGCCCCGATAGCAAACATAACGGTCGCTGCAACAACTACGGCTAACGCTTCCGAAGAACCGGCGAATACCTGGGTGAAGCCTGGCAGACGGCTAGCCAAAACCAGGGCCGCTAGGAAACCCACGAACATCGCTGCTCCGCCACCGGTCAAGGTCGGTCGTTGATGAACGCTGCGGTGATTCGGATGTTTCACGGCGCCCATCTTCGGAGCGACCTTCATCGCGACGAAAGTGCTCAAATAGGTCACGATTGCTGCAGCGCCTAGTACGACGGCATGTTGGAGTGTCCTACTCACGGGACTGCCCTACTCATCGATCACAACAGGCGCACGTTACGACTCTTGTATCTAACCAACCAGCCTAGTTATGAGCGCCGGAGCTTTGATGGAGGGTGCCACGAGCTGGTGATTGTCGCCCTCTTCAATCCGGGTACGGCGGGAATTGGGCGCACAAATCCGCTACTTCCTTCGCGATGGCTTCAACTGCATCGTCGTCGTGTCGTTGTCGGAGTATCCGCGCAGTGAAATCAGCAATCCTGGCCATTTCTTCGACACCCATTCCCTGCGTAGTTACGGATGCGACACCCATGCGCACACCACTAGTTACGAATGGCGAACGAGGGTCATCGGGAATTGTGTTTCGGTTGAGAGTTACACCACCTAGGTCAAGTACTTCTTGTGCTTCTTTACCTGTCAACTCTTCATCGAAAGTTCTCAGGTCCACTAGGAGTAGGTGATTATCGGTGCCTCCTGAAACCAACCTGAATCCTTGATTCGCGAGAGCGTCGGCTAGCGCGCTGGCGTTCTGAACGATTCGCTCGGCGTAGCCTGCGAAACCAGGGTCTAACGCCTCTCGAAATCCAATCGCCTTGGCAGCAACTACGTGGTCTAATGGGCCACCTTGGTTCCCAGGAAATACGGCACTATCGATCTTCTTCGCGAGAGCCTCCGTCGAGAGAATGCAGCCGCCTCGGGGTCCGCGGAGTGTCTTGTGGGTAGTGAAGGTAACTACATCAGCATGCGGGACGGGGTTTGGGTGTTGACCACCAGCTATCAGTCCAGCTATGTGTGCAGCGTCGAACATGAAGTAGGCGCCTACCTCGTCGCACACTTTGCGGAAAGGTTCAGGGTCGATGCGTCGCGGATACGCAGTTGCGCCAGCGACAATTAACTTCGGTCTTTCAGCAATCGCTGTAGAGCGCATCTCTTCATAATCAATGCGTTCGTCTCCACCGGTCAGACCGTAGGAAACAAAGTTATAAAACCGTCCGCTCGCATTGACAGGCGAACCGTGAGTTAGGTGACCACCATGATCAAGACTCATCCCCATAACCGTGTCGCCGACGTCAAGCAGTGCCATATAGACGGCTGCATTAGCTTGTGAGCCCGAATGAGGTTGCACGTTTGCGTGTTCTGCACCAAAAAGCTTCTTCACGCGATCGATAGCAAGTTGCTCCACTACATCTACCTTCGCGTTGCCGCCGTAGTAACGCCGCCGCGGGTAACCCTCGCTGTATTTGTTGGTAAAGACACTTCCCGTGGCATTCATGACAGCTGGAGAAGCGAAATTTTCTGAAGCGATTAGTTGCAGACTTGTCGCCTGACGTTCTTTCTCCTGGCGGATAAGTTCTTCTACTTCAGTGTCGGGTCCTACTGTCCATACGTTGTCGGAGTTCGTCATGAGCAGCGCCCTTTCGCGATCGTCGCGGCGGATGAAGACACAGCATGCCTTGAATTTTGGTTTCGCGCGCGCTTTCTAGGCCAACAGCCAACTCGAAGTCTAAATAGCGTCCAGCTTCTCTACGCGTCCTTGGTGTCGTCCACCTTGGAAAGATGCACCAAGGTAGGCATCGACTATGTCCAGGGCCGTCTGTTCGCCCACCATACGCGCTCCAATACCAATCACGTTGGCATCATTGTGCTCTCTACTTAAGCGAGCAGTTGTCACGTCATGGACTGTGGCGGCACGAATACCGGACACCTTTCCTGCCGCCATTACGATTCCAAGTCCGCTACCGCACACCACGACTCCGCGTTCAGCGTCGCCTATAGCGACTGACATGCCAACAGCGGCCCCGTAGTCGGGGTAATCAACTCGGGATTCATCGTAAGTCCCGCAATCAACTAATTCGTGACCTTCGTCCGCTAGGTATTGAGCAATTACCTCTTTAAGCGCAAAACCTGCGTGGTCAGCTCCAAGAGCGATAACAGACACACGGCCCTTTCTCTACGGCGACCCAACCATCTTTCCACGTGGAGCTTCACCTATAGCGACTAATTCGACTTCGAACTTTGGCCTGGGACTATTTTTCTTGATCTAGGTCGACAGCACCCTGACGCAGTATGGAGAGCGACTCACCCGTAGTGTCGACAACAGTTGATGCCAATCCCCCTTGGGAAACCCCCGGTATGACATAGGCAGCTTCAACGGCAAGAGTCGCAGCTGCGTCATGTGCCGTGAGCTGAGTTTCAACTCCATGTAAATTCGCGCTCGATCCAGTGACAGGTCCAACGTCATCAATAAGTAGGCGCAGCCACCCGGGTTCAGGGCATCTAACTCCTACAGTGCTTCCTCCAGTCATTGGGTCAACTCCGTTACGGTGCTGGCCAACAATGGTGAGAGCTCCGGGCCAGTGACCTTCTACCAGCTTTCTCACGTCGTCATCAACGTAGACGAGTCTTTCAGCCTGCTCGATTCCACTTACCAACACTGGAACTGGCTGGTCTGATGGGCGGTCCTTAGCTCTATAAGACTCCTCTACCGCTGATCTGTTGCTGTACTTGGCTAGAAGCCCCGGAAGCGTGTCTGTCGGTGCGACAACTAGGGAGCCCGCTTCTAACGCAGTCGCAGCTTCTCTGAGGTGTGATTCGTCGACATCGTCCCAAGGTCGGCGAGCTGTCACGAATCTTTGATTTCCTGACAAATCAACGTTGACAGTGACTTCGTTATAACCCCTAGCGATCGCAAGGTCTCGTAACCGGATCGCTTGATCTGACCCACACTCGAGAATGAGCCACCCACCAGGACGTAGCCACTGTCTGCCTTCTCGCGCCAATAAGTCCAAATAGATAAAGCCATCCTCGCCCCCTATCAACGCCCCAGCCGGTTCCCAGTCGGCAATCACTGGAGGGAGTCGATAACTCGACGACACATACGGGGGGTTAGAAATCACTATGTCAAGTTGTCCTTTGAGTCCCTCTGGAACAGCTGTGAACCAGTCGCCACTATGCAACTGGACTCTCGCTGCTGCTCGTCCTAGGCCAGCGAGGTTAGAGCGCGCTAAAGAGAGAGCTTCTTCAGATATGTCGGTGGCATGAACCCGTACGTTGGGGACCTCTAGGGCCACAGATAAAGCAATCGCACCGGTTCCAGTTCCTAAATCGAGAACTACCGGACTTTCAGCAGCGTTCTTGCCGCTCGAGTTCAATAAGTCAATCGCACAACCAACAACCGCTTCCGTCTCGGGCCTAGGGATTAAGGCTCTTGGGTCTACAGCCAAGTCCAAGTACCGGAAATTCCAGCTACCAATGACGTATTGCAACGGCTCTCCGTTGGCGCGCCTTGTCGTTAGGGCATCGGTTCGAACAACCGCTCGATGGGTAACTAACTGATCTTCCTCAACCGGAAACTGGCCAATATCGATTCCCGTGGTTTCTTCAACAATTCGACGAGCGCTTAATTCAGCATCGTCGATATCCGCACCTTGGAGTCTTCCCAAAACTTCATCATGTAATTGTGTGAGTGTCAGAACGGTGTCTGAATTGCCCTCAAGATTCGCCATTTCCAGCCTCGAGCTGTTGTTCACGTTCGTGAAGCATCAGTGGTTTAACTACCTCATCGAGTTCACCGGCCAACACGCGTTCCAATTTGTGCAGGGTTAACCCGATGCGATGGTCGGTTACCCGACTTTCTTTGAAGTTGTATGTGCGGATCTTTTCTGCACGTCCACCACTTTTAGCTTGGTCACGCTTCTGAGCTGCCTGATTAGATGCTTGCTCCTCTTGTCGGAGCTTCAAAAGACGAGCCCGCAGCACGCGCAAGGCCTTTGCTTTGTTCTGCAGTTGACTCTTCTCATCTTGCATCGAAACCACAAGACCTGTCGGGAGATGGGTTACCCGAACTGCTGAGTCAGTTGTATTAACAGACTGGCCACCCGGGCCCGATGATCGGTAGGTGTCGATCTCTAGGTCGTTGGGGTCGATTTCTACTTCTACTTCGTCCGCTTCTGGCAACACCGTTACTGCAGCCGATGATGTGTGAACTCGACCCTGCGACTCTGTTGCGGGGACGCGTTGAACACGGTGAGGTCCACCTTCGTGTTTCAAATGACTCCAAACGCCGTCACCCTTTATCAAGAATGCAATGTCGGTATAGCCGCCCATGTCACTGAAGTGACTGCCTAGGACTTCTATTCCCCAACCCTTCGCATTTATATAAGAGCGGTACATCTCGAAAAGGTCACGAGCCCAGAGGTTCGCCTCTTCACCTCCTTCGGCCCCTCGTATCTCAACAATCACATTCCGATCATCATTTGGATCGCGGGGAAGTAACAAAAAGCGAAATTTTTCTTCGAGGGCTTCGGCCTCTAGCAAAGCGGTCGTTTCCATTTCGCGAGCTTCGACGACTTCTTCACCGCTGCTAGATTCACCAATCTCTCTGGCTGCGGCGGCATCTTCGAGTGCTGTTCGCCACGCAGACCCAACTTCAATCATTTCAGTCAACTGAGAATGGCGCCGTGTCACTTCTACAAAGTGGCCACGGTCAGAGGTAATTTGAGGGTCGCCGAGTTGAGACTCAACATGAGCCAACTCTTCCTCTAATCCCAGCAGGCGATCAAGCACACTCTCAGGGTACCGATGGAGTGCTTGTCCATTCGCGCCAACCGTCATCGATCCCAATAATCTCAGCAGGATCGACTAGACGATCAACCATTTCTCGGAGGATTTGGTGAGTGTCGCGCTCCGGCACGACGATCTTTAACTCCGCCCCCGGGTTATGCAACAGTCGTGCATCGGCGGCAAAGGGCACCAAATCGAGATCGATCCCGACTGCGCAAACAACAATGGCTTCTCCCCCGCCATCTGATGCGCCCTTCGCTACTGCCGGGACAGCTTCTTTCAGGTTTGTTCTCTCAACGGGGGGCGCTGCCGCGCTAAGGCACGACAATCCAACCCTCTCGGGGTGAGAAATGAGACCCGCCCTCAACCACCGTTCGGCACCAAGGCGATTCAACGGGTGGGGTTCAGCACCAGGTAAGCGATGCGAGCGCACAACGTCAGCGACTTGTTCGATGGCTTGCACTGTAGGGAGATCTCCGTGGAGAAGACCAAATACTTCTCGGTCGTGGGCCCCAACACCAACCTCTATACGGTTGCCATTTTCGTCTGAAACAACGCGGGCGACCTCCAGACCAGCGACCTCTCCCACGATCACACCATGTTCGAAGACCACTTCGAGACCTGATTGTCGTAGCGTCGCGACAAGCTCAGGCACATCTAGGAACCCCCTGTCAGCTAAGGGAGTAATCGGTATTGCCTGTTCTGCTCGGTCTTCCTTAATTTCCCAAACCGTGATCGGTCCCGAGAAAAGGGAAGCGCGACGCGCCAACACGCCGCTTGCCTCAGCAGCAAACAAGTGGATTTCTTCACCTGCTGATCGAGCTGAGGAGGCTAAGGCCCCTCCCAGGGCGCGGTTGCTGCGTTCCTCAGCTAGCACGGCGACACTGCCATCGCTCAGCTTGGCTGAAGCCCCGTCATCCGTTCCGACTACTTCTTCTACCGACGACTCCAAGAAACCGCTCACAATTGAGCGCAGTTTCATCGCGTGTAGTTGACGGCGGCGTTCAGGGTCTAGCGCCACTAGTCGGCTTATTCTTCGGTGTCGTCAGAGTTCTGGTCTGAGCCGCGACGACGTCCATAACGCCGCTCGAATCGTTCTACACGTCCTGCTGTGTCGACTATCTTCATCTGCCCGGTGAAAAAGGGATGACTTGCACTAGATAGCTCAACCGTGACGAGGGGGTACTCGTTACCATCTTCCCAAACGACAGTCTCACTTGTTTCGACCGTTGATTGGGTAATGAAAGAAAACTCGGCGCCTGCATCACGGAAGACAACTGGCCGATAATTGGGGTGGATATCACTCTTCATGATGGAACCATTCTGGCGGTTACTTTGGCGAATCGCACATAGAAAGACACAATTCTGCGTGTACCTGCCGTTATGAGGTCGAACCGTCTTTAGCTGCCGGCAATTGGGCAAGGACCTGCTCGTTGGAACTGGTCACGTTAATTTGTTCCAGCAGCCAGTCGATCGCCGAGCCAGGTTCACTGTCTTCAATCGCGACTAACGCATCTGCAAGTACCTGCCCTGCCAACGCTCGCTCGTCACCCTTTAGTCGGTGAAGTTCACGTGTACAGGAAGCAACGACATCGATAGCCGGATACACCCTCCGATCAGCTGCTCTACGGTCAAGACGCACAACAGAATTAGCTGTTCCCTGAAGCGACTCAAGAATCATCTCATCTAAGTGCCAGCCCGTTTCGACCGCAGTTGTAGCAATAACAGTCAAGGATCCACCTTCATCCAACGCTCGAGCGGCACCAAAAAAACGTTTCGGTGGGTATAAAGCACCAGCAGCTACACCTTCAACTAGAACCTTGCCGTTGCCAGGCGCCGCCATGTTGTACGCCCTTGCTAAACGGCTGAGGCCATCAACAAGGATCACAACGTCGAGGCCCCCTTCCACCATTCGTTTAGCTCGCTCTAAGGTCAATTCTGCTACCTGAATATGTTCTTCAGCAGGCCTGTCAAAGGTCGAAGCCAGTACTTCTCCTTCAACAGCGTCAGCAATTTCAGTGACCTCTTCGGGTCGTTCATCAATGAGCAGCACGATCAAGTGAAGGTCGGGGTGGTTCGCTTCCAATGCGATCCCTACTTCTCGTACGGTAGAAGTCTTCCCACATTCAGGCGGTGAAACCACGAGACCCCGTTGACCCTTCCCTATAGGTGCCACAAGGTCAATAACTCTGGCAGTGAGATTCTCTGTCCCAGCAACTTCTAGGTTCAAAGCATCTCGTGGGTGCACGGCTTTGAGATCTTCGAAGAGCGGTCGTTCTCGGGTCTCTCCAGGTTCCGAGCCATTGATTTCATCGATTTGCACCAATGCGGGATTTTTTTCGTTTCTGGCAGCAGGGCGACTGGCGCCTTTTACGACATCTCCCTTTCGTAATCCGTGAGTTCGAACTTGTTTTGCGGCCACGTAAACGTCATCATTGGAAGGCAACGGCCCTCGAGTTCGAAGAAATCCGTACCCTTCATCTCGGAGATCGAGAATTCCTTCACATTCAACTGGTTCCCCTTGCCAGCTATCCTCTTTGTCTCGGTCACGTCCACGACGACGACGACGACGATTACCTGGCTCACCGACTCCTGGATCGTCGGTATCACTGTCTTGTCTTGGATTTTCCTCTTCAGTTCGTTGGGTTTCACCTTCACTGGAAGGAGCTGCGTCATCCGCTCCTGCCGTACGTCGGACTCTACGCACGGTCCCCTCACCGTCAGCGGCTGATTGACTCGCTAAGGGGCCCTTCAACATGTCATCGATGATTGTTGCTTTGCGGGCTCGAGGAGCGACTTCAATCCCCATGGCATCGGCCATGGCTACTAAATCGTCCCTGGACTTCGCCTCAAGAAGCGCTCGGTCTGGCTGATCTGACATTTCATCCTCTTAGTCTCGGAACAGTTTGAGTGCGCCGGGATGTGGTTTCGGACCATTCATCGGGACCCAGCCGGCAGTCGCCAACTAGATACGGTTGCCTGATTCACCAACGACAGGGGCAACTGAACAGTGGGGTCAGGCTACTCACCGGGAAGGGTCACTCACAACGTTGGGATAATTCTCACCGGATAGATGCAGCTATAACAAAATCCATAACATCTGAAATTTCGTTGGGTAGATCGACACATCGTTCGCTTCGATCCATCAACCCAGCCATTTCTTTGGGGTGCGGCGGCGACACGCCGGTTGCCGCCTGCACGACATCATTGAATTTGGCCGGGTGAGCGGTTGCCATCACCACAGCCGGGCCCTTCAACGATTTCATTTGCCGAATTACGTTGACTCCAACAGCTGTATGCGGGTCTAAAAATTCCTTCTGAGCCAAGTACAGGTCGGAAATTTCTTGTTCTACTTCCATTTCGGAAGCTCGACTCGCGTCAAACCAATCCCGCAGACGATTCGTTATCGACTCCGGTAGTTTCATCGATCCGGTCGAACGAAAGTCGCGCATTGCATCAGCCAACCACGGGGCATCTTTATCGCTGAGAGCGAAAAGTAAACGTTCGAAATTACTGGACACTTGGATATCCATAGCCGGACTAGTCGACGGTTCGACGTCTTGAATTTCCATAACCCCGGATTCGTGAGTGCGGGTGAGGATGTCGTTGTGATTGCTAGCAATTACCAGTCTGTCGATCGGTAAACCCATCTGAGACGCTATGTATCCCGCCAATATGTTGCCGAAGTTACCCGTCGGCACACAAAAAGAAATTTGTTCATTCGGACCTGCTATCCGAGTCGCTGAGGTGAAGTAGTAAACAGTTTGAGCGGCAACGCGCGCCCAATTGATGCTGTTGACCGCAGCTAAGTTGTACCGCTCGCGAAATTGGAGATCTGAGAACATCGCCTTTACCAAGTCCTGGCAGTCATCGAATGTGCCGTCGATAGCGACGTTGTGAATATTGGGACTTGTGACCGTGGTCATTTGTCGTCGTTGTATCTCTGAGACCCGCCCACGGGGGTGCAGCATTATGAGCTCAATCCCATTTCGGTCTTTGCAGGCTTCGATCGCTGCACTCCCAGTGTCTCCAGAAGTAGCTCCAACAATCGTTACACCGGTATCGCGGCGAGTTAGTTCATGTTCGAATAGGCGTCCCAGGAGCTGAAGAGCCACATCTTTAAACGAGAAGGTCGGTCCCCAATAAAGCTCGGCTAGATAGCGATCGTTCCCAACCTCATCAGGTAGCTGTTTCACGGGGACGACATCTGGGTGGCGAAACGTCGAATACGACTGCTCGATCATCGTCCCTAGGTCATTCGTACTAATTGACGGCGAAACAAACGGAGTGAGCACCCTTGTCGCGACTTCGCTATATGACATTTCAGCGAACGAGCGGAGGTCAGACGGCTTCAGCATCGGAAATTCAGTGGGAACGTAAAGTCCGCCATCAACCGCTAGGCCAGCAAGTAAGACATCGCTGAATTCGAGAACCGGAGCTTCACCACGCGTGCTCTGATATTTCATGGTCGTACAATCCCCTGGACGATTAGTCAGCTATTACTCGAATTAGGGCCCCTATCTCACGGACCTGTTGCAAGTTTCGCAAGTCGCGCAACGTGGATTGCACATCTGCTTCACGGGCCTCATGGGTAATGAAGACAAGGTGGGCAGTCTCACCATGACCTTGTTGTTCCATCGACCGGATTGAAACACGGTGTTCGCCAAAGATGCTCGCTACCGCGGCCAGTACACCGGGTTGATCTTCAACATCTAGTTGCAAATAGAACGCGCTGCTGGTTTCGTCGATAGCCCGAATCGGAAACTCGGACAACACTCCCATGTCACTCGATACGCCCTGTTGCAGATTTCTGGCGGCGGAGATGACGTCACCAAGCATCGCTGAGGCAGTAGGCCCACCACCTGCACCGCGTCCGTAAAGCATCAGCTCGCCCACCTCGGAACCCTCCAAGAACACAGCGTTGAAGCTTTCTCGAACTGCCGCTAGCGGGTGATTGCGAGAAACCATTGTTGGGTGAACTCTCACGGCTACTCGTTCGCCGTCTGATTCTGCTACCGCCAGCAACTTAATCACGTGACCCATATGCGAGGCAGCAGCTATGTCGTCCTTGGAGATTTGACTTA
>Ga0208408_1000262_pt1 | contig 35994 bp, 31 predicted proteins | sample ETNtaG_4_FD_185776 | JGI IMG/M metagenome (GOLD analysis project Ga0208408, IMG submission 185776) | Marine microbial and viral communities from oxygen minimum zone, Eastern Pacific Ocean - ETNP201406SV67 (SPAdes) (version 2) | ecosystem: Environmental > Aquatic > Marine > Oceanic ... | reverse complement strand
GAAGTAGGAATTGTAGAAGTAACTAGATGCCTTGAGGCACAGTTATCTTCCATTAAGACCTCTAAAATTTCGGAGATATGGTTAACACATGGACATTTAGGTCACATAGAAGGTTTAGGTCAATTCGGTAAAGAGTCGTTAAATTCTAATGGTATAAAATTAAGATGTTCTGATTCTGTAGCTGATTATGTAAAATCTCATCCAATTTGGGAGAAATTATTTGATAGAGGTAACTTGATTTTGGATAAATTTAATTTAGATAATATAATGCCTATAGAAGTCCCTCACAGATCGCAAGATTTTGACACTCATTCTATTCTTTTTAAAGGAAATAATAATAATTTATTGTTCCTACCAGATCATGACAATTGGAATAAAACTTTGAATTTTGTAGGTTATAAAAATCCTAGGGAATGGTTTTCTTCACTAGATGCAGATATAGTCCTCTTAGATGGTACCTTTTGGAATTTAGATGAACTCAAAGGAAGAGTTCAATCTGATGTCCCCCACCCTCCAGTTGTAGATACGTTAGAAATATTAGGCAAAAAGCAAACTGGAGATCCTAGAATAATTTTTATACATCTTAACCATACAAATCCACTTCATTATAGAGATTCTGAAGAATATCAAAAGGTTGAGCAAATGGGTTGGGAAGTTGGAGAAGAAGGTATGGAGTTCAATCTCTAATGTTTCAATTTCTGAAAAATTTTTTCCATATTAAGGTAGTAATGAATTTATATTCCTTGCGAAACTTTTTTTCTAAGGAACCTGGCGCAGTTTGGTTAAAGCTTAATAGTTCAGATTTAGAGAATATGGTTTCTACTGTTGTTAAGCACAAAAGTTTGGATTTAGATGGCAAAAATGTTCTTGATTTGGGCTGCGGTACAGGAACAATGTTAAAAATTGCAGTGGAAAAATTTAATTCGAATGCCTTTGGGGTTGATTTAATCAGATTAAATATACGTCAGGCAAAGAAAAACGTTCCTTCTGGTAATTTTTATCGTGGAGATTTAATTGACTATTTGGATAAAGGAGACAACAAGTTTGACTTGGTCATATTGTATGGAGTTATAGGTTGTTTTGATTTAAGAAAACAGAGATCTATAGTTGATAGAATTCTAAAATTATTGAATCCTGGAGGCATGTTATGGATTGGAGCAAATTTGTATGATAATTTTGATTATAAATTTCAGACATATCCAGTACCTAATGATTTTTATGGTAAATATAAATCAATGAACGAAATAATTTTTGAGGAAGTAATCGAAGAAGAGCTATTTGGGAAACACAAGTATGAACCTAAACAAACTTCAGTAATGATTACTTACCAACCATAAGTTTCAGTAACTTTTAGACTTGCTTTAATTTTGAGAAGTTTTCCAGCCATTGGTAATAAATCAGGATTTTTAATTAAAACACGCAGCATTTTTAGCCAAGGTAATTTTGAGTAATTATTTCCATCATATATTTCACCTATTAAATTTAAGATTCGTTTGTCTAAAGAATAAATTAATTTGGATTGTTCAACAAATTTTTGTTGAGTCCATGGTTGTCTCTTCATAATTCTATCATACCATACGTGCGATTCCAAATCTGGGTGTAATGCCTTCTCACATTTTTCCCAATATTCACCTCGTAATTCATGGCAATTAACAGAATGAGAAGGCGGATATAATTTCCCAGTTCCTAATTCATTTTGTATTGCAATTGCAGCATATTGGCCAGACAACATTCCTACGTGAACTCCACCTTTGGTTATAGGATTAGTTAGTCCAGCAGCGTCGCCCACAACGTATGCGTCCTTTGTAGAGAAAAATGGAATAGGACCATCTCTTGGAATTAATCCACCATTCTGACGATGTCCTAATTCATTTTCTATTCTTTTATTCGGATCAACATTCATATGTTCTTTACAAAAATAATCTAAGCCAGCTTTTGGACCATTTGTAGCTACAATTCCAACATTAAAAATATCATCTCTTGGAAAAACCCAGATGTAACCATCTGCATATCTAGGATCTATATAGAAATCAAAATAATCGGTGTCAGGAAAGTCTACATCGCTTCTCTTAAATTTATATTGTAATCCAGGCAATAGTCTCAATTTTTCATTGCCTTTTAGGCCCACTTGTGTCACTATATTTGGCACACGCCCCTCTGCAACTACCAATTGCTTTGCCTTAGCAACCTCGCCATCTTTTGATGAAAGTTTCCATCCCTCTTTGTCCCGATTAACTTTGGTTACTCTGACGCCCTCATGCCTAGTGGTTCCAGCATCTACGGCATCATCTGAAATACTCTGGTCTAGGCCCCATCTATGAATAGAATAGCCAGGAGACATTAATCCAACGGATTTTCCATTTGGCATTCTAATTCGATTGCCTTCAACTTCTCTTATAGCCCAATCTCCAACTGGATAATTTGCATGTTCTAGAGCAATTTTCCCTAGACCTTCCCCACAATGTATGGGGTCCCCAACACGTTTTTTACGATCAAAAGCAACAACGGAATGGCCTGCTTCAGATAGCCTTAATGCAGCCATTCCACCAGCAGGTCCTTGTCCTATAACAGCTACATCGTACATACTACATTTCATTGGGGCTGAATAAAAAATTTATCTTTGTTCATAGAGTCTCTAAGAACAGGCCTTGCATCTCGGTATTTTTGAACATTTTCAAGTGGAATCTCACAAACAATGGTTCCTTCCTTAAACTTTTCAATTTCCATCATTATTTTTCCTCTTGGATCAAAAATACATGATTCGCCTGCAAACACCAAATTGCCTTGTGTCCCAATATTATTTACAAACCCGTAATAGCATGTAGTTTCAATAGCTCTTGCAGGTAATACTCTATGGAAAAGAGGGCGTGAAGTAGTCGGACTGGCAGCTAAATTTATGATAATGTCTGCACCTTCTTGTGCCATTTTCATGGAAACGTCAGGAAAAAACAGGTCATAACATATTTGAACTCCAATATTTCCGAATTTTGTTTCAAAAACATGACTTTCATTTCCCTCTCCAAAAAAGGTCTTTTCCTCAAAAGGACCAAAATTTGGCAGGTATTGCTTTCTACAATGGCCAATGTACCCCTCAGGTCCAATAATTACAGCTGAATTAAATAATGACTTTTTTGCCCTTTCAACAATTCCTGTAAGAATGGTTATATCATGTTTCTTAGCCAAGGAATGGACTCCTTCTTGTGCCGGACCTTTACCAGGTATTTTCTCAGATACTGAATTATAATTGTCTTTTAGATTATATCCTGTAATGAATAATTCAGGAAATGCAATTAAGTCTATATTTTTTTTACTTTTAGTTTTTGCTTCCTCAATGGCATTTTCCATTATTTTTAGATTTTCATTTACATTTCCAAGAATTACAGGAACTTGTCCCAACGCTAAATGCATAGTCTCTGATAGGGCCGTAATAATATAATATTGTTAAATTTAAATTACACCCTCCTTTTACGCATATAGTGAACATATTTCCAGATACTGTTGAGATAATTATTAATTTCATCAAATCGAGAGTTGCAGATGCAGAATCAGATGGAGTAGTCTTAGGTTTATCCGGAGGCCTTGATTCAGCAGTGACCTTGTCATTAGCAGTTTCAGCATTAGGTTCAGAAAAAGTAACTGGTTTGATTATGCCTTTTAATGAGACTGAATCAGTCACCTTAGCAAAAGGTCATGCAGAATCATTAAGTGTCAAAACAGTAACAATTAACATTACAGATATCGTTTTATCATACAAAGATTCATCATCTTCCTTTTCTGAAAAATCATCGGAAGGAAATTTGCATTCAAGAATAAGAATGTCACTATTATATGGTCACGGTTTTTCATCCAACAGTTTAGTGATAGGAACTTCTAATAAATCCGAACTCTTGATTGGATACTATACTAAATGGGGAGATGGAGGCACAGATTTTCTTCCAATAGGCGATCTCTATAAATCCCAGATTTTCAAATTAGGTAAATTATTGAATGTCCCTTTAGAAATTTTAGAGCGCAAACCCACTGCAGAATTATGGCCAGGTCAAACAGATGAATCTGATATTGGTCTTAGCTATTTGGAACTTGACAAAATTCTTTTTGAGTTGGAAAGATTTTCATCAGTTTCAAAAATAGCTGTAAAAACAGGTTTCTCAGTTAAAAAAATAGAGAAAATCCAAGGTTTAATCAGTGCATCAATACACAAACGAGTATTCCCTCCCGTTTGCAAGATAGGACTTAGAACAGTAGGTTTGGATTGGCGCGAAACAATAGGTACTCGATGATTTTTTTATAATTCTATTATTACGGCAATTAACGTATGTCTATTTTTAAGACATTTTATCCTTAAATTTGTGGAACCAACACTTGTTTTTTGACAGGTTCTACTCTTTTTTGTCCATTTTTGGAGTAGACGTACACCTAAAAATGGAACTTTTTGTATTTTTTCTAAACGTATGAAATACTTATTATATGCTTGCTTAATGGCAGAAAATCATGAAATTAAATCAAATTTTTGTAAATGATGAGTCATTTTCGCCACCTTTGGGGGTGGCCTAGTTGCCAGCCAAAGCTAATGCATTAAAAATATCTAGGCATTTCACAGAAAATGGAAAAGATCCTTTTGATAAACTATCCTGGTCAAAGAAAGATGTTGAAATAAGAAATTTTGATGGAACGGTTGCTTTTTCTATGAAAGGCGTTACACTTCCTGATAATTATAGTCAGGTTGCGTCTAATGTTCTTGCTCAAAAATATCTTAGAAAAGCAGGAATTCCTAAAAAACTTAGAAAAGTTAAGGAGAAAGCAGTTCCGACTTGGCTTCAGAAGAGCGTTCCAGATCTCAAGGCTATGGAGGATTTACCAGAATCTGAGAAGTTCGGTGAAGAAGTTGATGGTAAACAAACATTTAGACGTTTAGCAGGGACTTGGACATACTGGGGATGGAAACATGGTTATTTTGCAAGTGAAGAGGATGCAAAGTCCTATTTTGATGAGATGTGCTTTATGCTTGCATTTCAGATGGTTTCTCCAAATTCACCTCAGTGGTTTAACACAGGTTTGAATTGGGCTTATGGAATCGAAGGTCCTGCTCAAGGCCATTATTTTGTAAATCCTAAGACTGATGAATTAGAGCGATCAGTGAATGCATACGAGCATCCACAGCCGCATGCTTGCTTCATTCAGTCGGTATCTGATGATTTAGTGAATGAAGGTGGAATTATGGACTTATGGACACGCGAGGCTCGTTTGTTCAAGTTTGGTTCAGGTACTGGCAGTAATTTCTCAAAAATTAGGGGAGATGGAGAACCACTTTCCGGTGGTGGAATGTCATCAGGTCTTATGTCTTTCCTACGTATAGGTGATAGAGCTGCTGGGGCAATAAAATCTGGAGGTACAACTAGGCGAGCTGCAAAAATGGTAAGTTTGGATATGGATCACCCAGATATTGAAGCTTTTATTGATTGGAAATTGACCGAGGAAGAGAAAGTAGCTGCATTAGTTTCAGGTTCCCAACATCTTCAAAATCATGCGAATGAAATACTAGCTGCAATAGAAGCACATCCAGATGAAGATTCAAAGTTTAACCAACGCAAGAATAGGCCTTTGGCTAAGGCTATCAGTATTGCAATGCAGGCCTATGTGCCAGAGAATATAATTGCAAGAGTATTGGAATTAGGAGAGCAAGGCTATACTCATATGGACATTGAAACATATGATACCTCTTGGGAAGGAGATGCATATTCAACCGTTTCAGGTCAAAATAGTAACAATTCAGTAAGGGTTAGCAATGATTTCATGCAGGCAGTTCTTGATGAGGGAGATTGGGATTTATTCTGGAGAACTGAGTTAGATGATGCAGAAGATGAAAATCGAGACCCAAAACCTTGCAAATCAATTCCAGCCAATGATCTTTGGAATAAAATATCTAAGGCAGCCTGGTCTTGTGCAGATCCTGGTTTACAGTATGATACCACCATAAATGAGTGGCATACTTGCTCTGATGATGGTCCTATAAATGGCAGTAATCCTTGTTCAGAGTATATGTTTTTAGATGATACAGCATGTAATTTAGCTAGTCTTAATTTGGTTAAATTTTATGATGGAGAAACTACCAAATTTGATACTGAAAAATATAGTCATGCCATAAGACTATGGACAGTAGCGCTAGAAATCTCAGTATTAATGGCTCAATTTCCTTCAGAGGCAATTGCCCAGAGGAGTTATGATTATAGGACATTAGGTTTGGGATATGCTAATATTGGTTCATTGCTGATGCGTATGGGTATTCCTTATGATGATAATAGAGCTACTTCAATTTGTGGTGCTTTAACATCAATATTAGGTGGAGTTTCCTATGCAACAAGTGCAGAGATGTCCTCTGTGCAGGGGCCATTCCCAAGGTATGAAAATAACAAAGATAATATGCTAAGAGTTATGAGAAATCATAGGCGGGCAGCCTATAATGTGCCTTCTGAGGAATATGAGGGTTTGACTGTGACACCAAGAGGAATTGACCCAAATTATTGTCCAGAATATTTACTTTCTGCAGCACAAAATTGTTGGGATAAAGTTATTGATGGTGGTGAGAAATTTGGATTTAGAAATGCCCAAGCTACGGTAATTGCACCGACAGGTACAATTGGTATTGTAATGGACTGCGATACTACAGGTATTGAGCCTGATTTTGCTTTAGTAAAGTTCAAAACTCTGGCAGGCGGAGGTATGCTTAGAATAATTAATCAAGCTGTTCCAGTTGCACTAGATCGTTTGGGCTATGATTCAGTACAATCTAAAGAGATAGTGGATTATGTCATTGGTACTGGCACATTTGAAAATTCTCCAGGAATTAATAGAGAATCATTAATTAGAAAAGGTTTAACTAATGATATAGTTGATTCTTTAGAATCTGAAATAAGTAATTTCACTTCATTAGGTCTACTTGTTACTCCTTCTAAGGTAGGTATAGATTTTTGTACTGAGAAATTACGTGTTGAGAAAGAATTTTTAGATGATTGGAATTTTGATTTACTTACTCATTTAGGTTATACTACTGAACAAATTACAGAGGCTAATGATGTAGTTTTTGGTAGATTAACAATAGAAGGTGCACCTCATATAAAAGATAATGATTTAGCAGTTTTTGATTGTGCAAATAAATGTGGACAATATGGAACGCGTTTTATTGGTTGGAGCGCTCACATCAATATGATGGCTGCAGCTCAACCCTTCATTTCAGGGGCAATATCAAAAACAATCAATATGCCTCATGAATCAACAATTGAGGATATTAAAGAGGTTTACATGGATTCTTGGAGAGCTATGATTAAGGCTAATGCATTGTACAGAGATGGCTCGAAATTGAGTCAACCACTAATGTCTGGAACTGTTTTGAAAGTTGATATTGAAGAAGAAGAAATGGTATCTGATACTTTGGTTAATACTGAACAAGCAGTAGAGGCTATGGCTAAGGCACTTCCAACGCCAGATGCAGTTCCACTTGCACGCAAAATAGTTACTAGGTATATTGCTCAAAGAAGAAAATTACCTAATAAGAGGCAGGGATATATTCAAAAAGCAAAGATCGGAGGCCATAATGTCTACTTGCATACTGGTGAATATGCAGATGGTACTTTGGGTGAGGTGTTCATTGATATGCACAAAGAAGGCGCAGCTTTCAAAGCTTTAACAAATGCTTTTGCAATTGCAGTAAGCCTTGGGTTGCAGCACGGTGTTCCTCTTAAGGAATTTGTAGATGCTTTCGTTTTCACTAGATTTGAGCCTAATGGCCCAGTAGTAGGTAATGAAAGAATCAAGATGTCCACAAGTATTTTAGACTATATATTCAGAGACTTAGCAGTTAATTATTTGAATAGAAATGATTTAGCTCATGTTAAGCCAGAAGATTTGAAACCAGATATAGTGAGAAGTGAAGGAGAAGCTGAAACCGAGCAGAATCTGAATTCAGGCCTTACACCTTCAGGAGAGGCTGTAGATGGTCATGAAATTCAATTAACATTGGATGATATGGACGTAGCCAATGTGGACACATCCTCATTTCAATCAACTGTAACTGATTTATCAACAACAAATGCACCATTATTGTCAGGTGACAGCACAATAGTTAAAGAAGCAGAAAAGTTTGGTTTTGAGGGTGATCCTTGTCCAGAATGTGGGCAATTTACTTTAGTCTCAAATGGCAGTTGCTTGAAATGCGTAAGTTGTGGTTCTACAACTGGCTGTTCATAAATTTGAACTGAAAGCTAAATAAAGGCAATACATTAGCACACTAATGAGTATGGCAGATACTTTGTCCGATAATTTGTCTCGCTTCGAGAAATACAACAATAAAGAGTTGTACCATATTGGATCAGGTAGTGTTGGTTTTACAGTGACTGGAAGATTAGTTTCCGGAGTTATAGGTTTTATAGTAATAATACTAATGTTAATGGTTACTTTTTCATCAGCTGCAAATTCGATTATAGTGTCAGAGTTAGGAGGAACAAAAGCATTTACAGCAGATGTAGTCTTAACAGAAATGACAGGACCTTCATTTGATGGAACATTAAGTAATGAGGGTGAGTTTGTTGAATTTGGTTACATAATGGATGATATAGACTGGAATTATATTTCTGAATTACGAATCTCACACATAGAGGTCCAAGTACTCTGGGATGCAGAAGGTGGTGGCCTTGGAGGGCGTCAAGTTACATTTGATGTATCCTCGGAGAACAACACAGTAGGTGAATCTCAAGGTAGTGGTGGAGGTGGTGGAACAATTGAAACCACTTGGGTTGTTAATCAATTACCTGAAACCGTTTCAGATACTGCAGATAGTGCAGAAGGTTTTGTACAATCATATGAAACTCCAGGTGAATGGATGGGAGGCAAATTCACATACACATCAGAGAGTGTAGGTGCTGTAGCCAATCCAGAAGAGATAAAATATACAATATCCCTTAAATATTATACTTGGGAATTTGAAGATATTAGGGAGATTGTTGAAGTATGATGGATACAAATGCAAAAGATAAAATTGAAGATCAAGGTCCTAAGGAAAATTTAAGAGAAGCTGATGGTGAAGAAAGTAATCTTCTTTTTACAGATGAATATAAGCAGGCTTTAGAGAAAGCATCATATGAAATAGTTGGTAACCACTCTGCAGTTGAAATATGTGGCTGGACTAAAAAAGTTCTCAAAGATGATGTTGCAGGTTGTTATAAACAAAAATTCTATGGTATCCGATCACATCAGTGCACACAAATGACACCTGCGGCAGTAGCTTGCGATCAAAAGTGTATTTATTGTTGGAGAGTGAATGAAATGTTTTCAGGAAAACAAGATTTGATGGACTATGCCAATGATGAACCAGCAGATGTTGTACAAGGTTCTATTGAAGGTCATCTTCGGAAACTTTCAGGTTTTGGAGGCAATCCCAAAGTAGATAGCCAGAAATTTCTTGAATCACAAACGGTCCGCCATTTTGCTATCTCATTAACAGGAGAACCTACCCTTTACAAACGTCTTCCAGAAATGCTTCGTGAACTTAAGGAGCGTAAGATTTCTTCATTTTTAGTAACAAATGGATTACATCCTGAAATGATTGAAAGACTTAGAGACGAAGATTCATTACCTACACAATTGTATATGTCTCTAGATGCACCGGATGAAAGAACATGGAAAAGAATAGATGTTCCACTAGTTCCTAATTTTTGGGATAAAATAAAAGGAACTTTGAAGCTAATGGATGGATTAGATACGCGTAAAGTTCTTCGAATGACAGTTGTCAAAGGTTGGAATGATTTTGATGTAGCAGGTTATGCTAAGTTGATTAAAATGGCAGGGGAAAGAGTAATGATTGAAGTTAAATCATATATGCATTTAGGTCCAGCACGTAAGCGTTTAAGCCAGGAAAATATGCTAAATTATGATGAGATTCTAAATTTTTCGAATGCTTTAGCATCAGAGTTAGGTTGGAAGATAATTGATGAAGCTCCTAATAGTCTAATTGCTTTAATTGCAGAAGAAGATTGGGATGGTAGAGTCATTGATTTTGGTGATCCATTGACTGGACATTTAGAATCTAAGTTTGAATGCTAATGAAAACAGGTAAATAGTACTAGTAAGAACTAAGTTTGTGGAATATATAGTTGGAATAGAAAAAGCTTTCAAAGAATATATTGGTTCAGATTCTATAACGAATCTTAGAGAGAATATAACTGATAAACCAATGATTTTGATTGCAGGTGATCAGTTAACTGGAAAATCCACACAAGCTAAAAATTTGGCAGAACATTATAGGGGTACTTTTTATTCAGTGGGAAATTTATTTCGAGAAGTTGCAGCTAAAAAAGGAATAACCGTTGCAGAACAAGCTAAGTTATTACTGACTGAAAGAGGTATTGATGTGGAGATAGATTACAAAACATGTGAAATGATTTCTGGAAAAAGTATAGAGACTAATCTTGGAGTTATTGAGGGAAGGCAACCAGCATATATGGGAAGTTTCATGCAAGAATTAGGTAAGAACCATCTAGTTCGAATATATTTTCAATGTTCAATAAGAGAACAAGCACTTCGCTTTCTTCGTAGAGAGATAGGTGAGGCTGCATATCTGAAAGGTTTGGCAAATGTTCCTGATGTAGATTATAGTACACTGCAATCGCTGCAGGATGAAATATATAATTTAGATTTACCTGATAGCAATGAAGTTATACAAAAATTTGTTGATAATCAAAGTCGTGATGAAGATGATAGAGATAGGTATTCATCCTTGTATGGGTTTGACTATGGAAATTTAAGTGGATATGACATAGTAGTTAATACTACAAATAAAGAAGCAGATTCAGTTTTTAAGGAAGTAGTAAGTGAATTGGAAAACTTTGGCTTTAGAACAAATTAATAAACACCCTATCTATCCCTAATTGTGGACTTATCTATAAACGAAGTAAAATTACTGAAGGTTCTTAAGACTGGAACTCTTTCCCCTGAAGCAGCTTCAATGGAATCAGGCCTTGGGGAAAAAGAGACTATGTCTGCAGCTTCCTGGCTAAGAAGCAAAGGTTTGGTAGAGATATCTGAGATTTCAACTAAATTCTATTTTACAAATGAGGAAGGTAAAAGATATGCAGAGCAAGGTTTACCCGAAAGACGAGCTGTGGAGTGGCTCAATCAAGTGGGCGATTCACTATTATCTGAACTTCCTTTAGATGATGATGAAAGCAAAGTAGTTATCGGTTGGTTAAAAAGAAAGAATTTTGCAGATTTAGAAAAAACAGAGGATGGTTTGAAGTTAATTCCAACGGGGAATCTAGATGAAACTTCAGATGAACCATTGCTTGTGAAACTTAGTAAGTCTTCATTATCTGAAAAAGAGATAGATCAAGAAGCACTAAAATTACTCAAGGGAAGACAACTTTTAAGTGTCAAAGAGGAAGTTGAAAGAACCTTTACTTTAACAGGAGAGGGAAATGATTTTAATTTAGAAAGTTTAGATGAAAATTTGATTGGTGATTTAACTCCAGAGTTAATTCAATCAGGTGAATGGAAAGATAAATCTTTTCAAAAGTATGGAGTTGAAACTAAGGTTGAAGTTAGTGATTTTTCTACACTTCATCCATTAACTAGATTTACAGAAGAAATTCGCAGTATTTTTTTACAAATGGGTTTCACAGAAATAGAAGGAGATTATGTGGAATCAGCTTTCTGGAATATGGATGCTTTGTTTATCCCTCAGGATCATCCTGCACGGGAATTGCAAGATACATTTTATTTGTCTGAACCTGCCTCTTTTGTAATTAATGAAAAAGAGATAGTCGATGCAGTGAAGGAAATACATGAAGATGGGGGAGCTACAGGTTCTAAAGGATGGGGCACTAATTGGAGTAAAGAAACGGCCCAACAGGCACTTCTTAGAACACATACTACAGTTGGAACTATTCGATACTTATCTAATAATCCAACACCTCCAGCCCGAGTTTTTAGTGTTGGTAGAGTATTTAGAAGAGAAGCGTTAGATTCTACTCATTTACCTGAATTTACACAAGTTGAAGGAATTATTGTAGAGCCTGATGCAAATTTTGGAATGTTAATTGGAGTTTTGAAAGAATTTTATAGAAGAATGGGCTTCAATGATATTAGAGTTAGACCAGCTTATTTTCCTTATACTGAACCATCACTTGAAGTAGAAGTTAAATTTGGGGACAAATGGCTTGAATTAGGAGGGGCTGGAATCTTTAGACCTGAAGTTACTGCACCATTTGGTATAGATTGTCCAGTTCTTGCTTGGGGCTTAGGATTAGAAAGGCTTGCAATGCTCCATTTAGATATTAATGACATAAGAATGCTTTATCAGAGTGATTTAAAATGGCTTAAAGAAACGATTTAATCAACACTAATACTAACTTTCTTTATTACTATATTTTCCCCTCTCTGAATAAATGTAACATAACATTCACCAGGAACAAGGCCTAAATCCTCTTCAACCCATTTAGGCAAATATATTCTCCTGTTAATGTCATATTTCTTTACATCAGTTATCGGCATACTCATATCCTTTCAGCAAGTAGGCACTCTAAAAGGGTTTTGGGCATTTAGGTTACATAGGTGTTAATTTTATCATCCCCATTTACTAGTGATATACATGAGTACAATACGTATTGCAGTAACTGGTGCAGCAGGACAAATAGGATACAGTTTGCTTCCTAGAATTGCTGCGGGAGAGATGTTTGGTCCAAATTCAAAAATTATCTTACAACTTCTTGAGATTCCTCCAGCCCTAGAAGCTCTGAAAGGAGTGGCTATGGAACTTGATGATTGTGCATTTCCTTTACTAGAAGGAGTTGTTGTAACTTCGGATGCAAATGAAGCTTTCAAAGATGCTAATCTTTGCCTTTTGGTTGGTAGTAAGCCAAGAGGACCTGGAATGGAACGTTCAGATTTATTGAGAGATAATGGTAAAATATTTGTTGGTCAAGGAAAAGCTATTGCTGAAAGTGCAGCAGATGACTGTAGAATCATAGTAGTTGGAAATCCATGTAATACCAATTGCATGATTGCAGCATCTCAATCGGATCGTTTTGATAATAGCAGATTTACAGCGATGACTCGTTTAGACCAAAATAGGGCCGTATCTATGTTAGCCAAAAAAGCTAATGTAGTTATTGATGAAGTCCAAGGCCTTGCTATTTTTGGTAATCATAGTCCAACAATGTTTCCAGATTATTCAAACACCTCGATATCAGGTAATTCCGCTACTGATCTAATTATAGATGATAATTGGTTGAAAAATGAATACATACCAGGAGTGGGAAAAAGAGGTGCGGCCATTATCAAGGCTAGGGGTCTTTCTAGTGCAGCTTCTGCAGCAAATGCATTAATTAATCATGTACAAAGTTTATACACAGTAAGTGACGAGATACACTCAATAGTAGTTTGTAGTCAAGGTCAGTATGGTTTCGCAGATGGTGTTTGGGCAGGTATGCCAGTACGTACTGTATCTCCAGGCACATATGAAGTAGTTGACAGTTATGAGCATGATGATTTTGCCAAAAAAGCTTTATCTAAAACAAATGATGAGTTGGTTTCTGAGAGAGAATTAGTTTCTGAATATCTTTAATCAGGTCCAGCTTTTGAATAATTTCCAAAGCTTTCATATTTGACAAAGTTATTTTTGAAAAGAGTAATTAATTCTTTAGCTTTAGCATCATAAGCTTCCTTATCATTCCATGTATTTCTTGGGTTTAGTATTTGTGAATCAACACCAGGTACTTTTTCAGGGACTAATATTTTAAAATTTGGATCTGGAATAAAATTAGATTCTTCTAATTCATCTTCTAAAATAGCAGTTAACATCCTTCTAGTTATTGGTAAATCGATTCTTTCGCCAGTGCCATATGCACCACCACTCCATCCAGTGTTTACCAACCATGCCTGAGCATTATGCGTTTTTAATTTTTTACCCAAAAGTTCAGCATATGCAGTAGGATATTGAGGCATAAATGGAGCTCCAAAACATGTTGAAAAAGTAGCCACGGGTTCAGTAATTCCTCTTTCAGTTCCAGCTACTTTAGCAGTATAACCACTTAAGAAATGATACATTGCCATTTCAGGTGTTAGCTTTGAAATAGGTGGTAAAACCCCAAATGCGTCGCATGTAAGGAAAATTACATTTTGTGGATGCCCTCCTTGTTCAGTAGGCTCTATATTTTCAATGTGATGAATAGGATATGATACACGTGTATTCTCAGTTATGGTTCCATCATTATAATCAACAACACCGTTATCATCAGTTATAACATTTTCAAGTAAAGCTCCAGGCCTAATTGCATTGAAGATATCCGGTTCTTTAGAAGAGTCTAATTTGATAGTCTTTGCATAACACCCACCTTCAAAGTTAAAGATTCCATTATCAGACCATCCATGCTCATCATCACCAATTAATCTTCGATTGGGATCAGTTGAAAGAGTTGTCTTCCCAGTTCCGCTAAGTCCAAAGAATAAGGCTGAATCCTCATTTTTCCCAATATTAGCTGAACAATGCATTGGCATCACACCTTCCAATGGTAAATAGAAATTTAATGCTGAAAAGATAGATTTTTTAATTTCTCCACCATATTCAGTCCCACCAATAATAGCCATTTTCTTTTTTAGATTTAATACAATAAATACTTTTGAATTCAGGCCTAATTCCTTCCAATTCTCAATGTTGGTAGATGAAGCGTTAAGTATAGTAAATTCAGGCTCAAATCCTTCTAATTCATTCTCAGTAGGTCTGATAAACATATTATGGGAGAAATGTCCCTGCCATGCCATCATTGTAACAACTCTTAATGGTAATCTGTATCTTTTATCAGCTCCAGCATATCCATCAAAAACAAATAAATCATTTCCTTCCATTTCTCTTTTTACTTCTTTTTCTAAAATCTCAAAGGAGTCCTCACTCAATGGAAGATTTACATTTCCCCAATCAATTAATTTTTCAGTTTCTTTATTTTTAACGATAAACCTGTCATTTGGAGATCTACCAGTGTATATTCCTGTGTTTATTATGACCGTTCCGTTAGACGAAAGTCTTCCTTCTTTTCTGTTTAATTCTTCATCTCTCCATTCATCTTGCGTAAGATTAGATTTAACTGACGAGGGTTTTATGCCCATCAATTCTAACTGGTGAAGCATAGTACTTCGCAGACGATATTGTATTTATAATTGAGGGGAAGTCACTAACCTTCAAAATGCTTATAAAGATGGATTTTTGTTAATAAAAAAGTTGACTTTAAGTCTTATTTGGGCCTTTCTAATGGCTATGAGTAGAAAAAATGGTTTGTAACGTAAAACCTCGTGTGAAAGAGACCTTATCTGGGCCGGTGGTCTAGGGGTTATGACGTCGCCCTTACAAGGCGAAGATCGGCGGTTCGATTCCGCCCCGGCCCACCATTCTCGTCGCAAGCAGAAAATGCTTGGTCAGAATTTTTTGATAGATGCAAATATATCAAAAAAAATAGTAAATTTCGCTGAAATATTAGAGGGAGAAAAAATATTAGAGATAGGGCCAGGGAGAGGAGCACTTACAGAATTATTAGTCTCAAAAGGTGATTTGATAGCTATAGAAAAAGACAAATGGCTTTCAGTTGTTTTGAAGCAGAAATTTAAAGGCAGTGCAGATATAATTGAGGGAGACATTTTAACTTGGGATGTTCCACCAATTGACGTAATTGTAGCGAATCTTCCATATTCAATATCTTCACCAATTTTGTTTAGATTGTTTAATTATGATTGGAATCGGGCTATTTTGATGTTTCAGGAGGAATTTGCAAATCGTTTAGTTGCAAAACCCGGTTCCAAAGTATATGGACGTTTGTCAGTAATGGCCAATCATTATGTAGATACAAAGAAATTATTTAAGGTTTCAAAGACAGCTTTTCAACCCCAACCTAAGATTCATTCACAAGTAGTAAAATTAGTGCGCAGACAACCAGATTATAATTTAGATGATTTTGATACTTTTGAAAAAGTAGTAAGATCAATATTTACGCATCGAAGGAAAAAGATACGCAATTGCATAAAGTTATCATTTCCAGATATCGATGTTCAAGAATTAAAATATATGGATTTACGAGCAGAGAATCTTAAGCCTTCAGAGATTGCAGAATTGTCAAATTCAATTTTTGCAATTAAATCAGAATAATTTTTTCAATAACAGCATATCTGTTAAGCTTGCCTTAACCTTCAATTCACCAGTCATATATGCTTTTATTGGAGACATTTCTTTGTTAATTAAGGCTAAAAGAACATCAGACGAGGCAGTTACTACAAGATCTTTTTCAGTATTGTCAGATTTAGTGAAGGGATCCAATTGCATATCCTTCAGATTTGTAACATAATTTTCTCCATCTGTAACTGAGATGCAAATGCTTCTCTCTTTCCCCTCAATTACACCTGAAAATTTAGGTTCATCCTTTACCCTCGTGTTGAATTCAGACACTTTTTCTTCCAATATTTGTTTGATATCTCTCATTTAATCACCGAAATCACTAAGTTTCTTTACAGGTCTAATTCGTTCAATAGTTTTCCAACTTTTTCTAGTACCTGAAGGCCACTTTGCATTATCATGAAAGTAGCTCTTCAAAAACTTAATTGTTCTAGTATCTGAGGGATATCCACTTCCAAAATCGCCTATTTTTTCTTTGAGTTTCTGAATTTCTAACTCCCTTGTTTGTTTAGCAATTATAGATGCGGCAGCGACAATGGTAATTTTACTATCTGCTTTATGCATAGAAATTACATCAGTATCATTTTCATTGGTTAAGTTAATTTTAATTTCTCTTCCGAACCTTTCTTCATTCACATCAGCAGCATCGACGTATGCAATTTTTGGGTTTAGCTTACTAATCACTTTTTCAAAGGCTTGCCGATTTAGCAAGTTAAGTTTGTTTTTTCTTCGGTATATATCAATTTCTTCGGGTTCAATTATCTCGACGGCATATTCGTAATTCTTTTTAATTAACTCAAATAATTCTTTTCTTTTCTGAGGAGTTAATAGTTTGGAATCCTTGAAACCTTGATTTTCAATTATTTTAGCATTTTTTACAGATACGGCAGCAACGACCATAGGTCCCATTACAGGACCTTTGCCAGCTTCATCAACTCCACATATCATGTTTCAAGCACCAAATTGGCCCATTTTCTAGCCATGAAGTATATCGCCGCTTTTTCAGGGACTTCCATAACAGTTTTGGGCATTAATTTTGCAATATCTCCCATAGACACAGGATGTTCTACAACCGATCTTATCTTAATAGGTTTTTCTCCGAAGGCTATTGCGCTTATCATAGGATCAAATTTTTCTAATTCCTTTGAGGTAATAGTTGTTACTCTTAATCCAGAACCTCCGTGAAGTGACCCAGGTAAGCGAATAAGCCGATGCACATCCCCCGTGACAGGTTCATCTGGGAAAATTGCAGCTTCTTTGACTGCAATTCGAACTAAATTCTTTTGATATCTTTTAGATAAAGAATTAAAGATGTCTTCATTTTTGTTATTAATGTTAATATTTGAATTTTCCAAATTCATTTCTTTTAATTTTTTCTTTAAATCTTTTCCTTTATGTAATTTAAGTTCATCAAATATGCTGTTAATTTTTCTTGAGATTATTCCACTCCATCCTTTTGCCTCAGTCCCAGGCAATTTTTTCACACCTAGATTTTTCCTTTCAATCCCCCTTCCCCTAATGGCAAATTCTTTTGTATATCCTGCATCAATTAAAATATTTTCTAAATTCAATCCTTTTCCAGTCATATAATCAGAAAGCTCTCTTCGAGCGCCAGATGGCAACGAAAGTACAGATGGCGTTCTAACATGAACATGATATCCTCGGCCGCCACTGAATGTAATAAGTAAATCTTTTTCATCTAAACCAAAATCTCCAAGGAGAATGTCATGTACTAATCTAAAGGTTTGTTCACGGATATATTCCATTAATTTTGAAAATGTTATTTTTCCTTTTTTAACTTCTTCCATTTCAGGCAAATGGTCTGCATCTAAGTCAAATATCAAATCGGCACCTTGCCATTTTTTCTCGACCATTGTTTTACTTCCAGGTTCTTTGTAATAGGCTACAGAATGATATGAATGGGCTGGAGCCATTTTTTTCAAATAATTATTGACTTCCTCCATTGTGCCAAATTTCACATGTCTATTCATCACACCTCCTCCCCAATTCAAGAAGCCCCATTCACGTGTAGTAAATCTAGGCGGAAGTGTAATTTCTGCAGCGTTATAATATTCTCTAAATTTTTCTTGTAAGAAATCTTTTGTTTTAATAGGCTCTATTTCTTTTAGCAAGCTCATTTTACATAATTCTTCCATTTTGCTTTGGCTCGAAAAATGCCCTGACTAAACCATCCATTTCTTATTCTTTGGGTGAAGGTGTATTCCCAAGGTTTTCTAGGTAATGATAATGCAAATTCTTTCAAAAGTTTATTTTTTGCATGTTCATCATCACTCTCAATTTCAATATAAGTTATATTGCCTGAACTAGGATTTTCCTCCCAAATATCGGCTTTCAATTTGGAATCATCTATGATATATCTATAAACTATGGCAGTTTTTTCATGAGCAATTACAAAAGAGACTTTTGTGTAAGTTCTACTACTTGTAGTTCTTTTATAGCTGTAATCTTTTTTATCTAAAAGTTTTCTAAAAGTGGCTGCTGTGGTTCTTGATTCAAAGCATACAGGTAATCTTACCAATGAATTTCTCCACAGATCACAGGATAACCTAATTCAAATTTTTCGAGAGTGAAAGGATGTATTTCTCCGTATTTTAGTATAATATTTCCGTTATTAGTTTCTATACTTCTTCCAGGGATAAAAATAGGGTCATCGCATTCTTTAGTTTCACCTGAGATTTTAAGTCTGAGAGCAATGCTATCTGAGATAGTTCTAGCTTGAGAAAAAGTATTCTTACTTGCGATTTGCATCCATGCAAGTGATTGTAAATTCGTGTGCATTTTTACAATTTGTCCAATTTCAAAAACACATTGTGGTAATTCACGATGTTTATTATTTTTTAGTAATTCCAATAAATTAGGTAATATACTAGACCTTAATAAGTGATAATCTTCAGTAACTGGGTTGGCTACTTCAGTTTCATTATCATTTTCTCTTTGTGTATAATCATGAAGCATTTTCTTAGAGGTTAATGTAAGTGTGACTACTTCTTGGAATCCTAATCCTAACATTATTTCTCTACAGTTTTCTTCCCGTTTTCTTGATTTTAAGGATTTTCCAAAAAGAGTTTCTTTTGGTAAAGATTCAGGGAATTCATCATAACCAATTCCTATTGATACTTCTTCAAGTAAATCAATAGGGTGCAAAATATCAGCTCTATAGGCTGGAACTTTTACAAACCAACTATTTCCCTTCAGTTCAGGTTCCATTCCACATTTTCTAAACGCCTTAAAAATCACAAATTGTCCAGGATCAAACCCCAATAATTTTAGAAGATAATCGTTTTCAATTTCATGCACTTTAGGATCCATTGAAGGGACTATTTTGTTCTCTGAAGGAAATTTTATTTCGATTTGCTCAATTACGCCACCCCTTTCAACTAAAGCTGCAGCTACTATATTCAGGCATGATTCAACGGCATTATCATCAAGTCCAGTGACGTCAATTAGAACATCGGTCGTGTCTTCAGTGATAGTTGTTAGTGCTCCATTAATTATGGGTGGCAATGATGCAACTTCATCATTAGTATCTTTGATAATAGGATATTTGTTAAATTCAGATAATAGGTGAGCGTATTCAATGCCCTTTGGATGTTCTTCAAGTATTTCTTGAGGCGTCATTTCATAGTCTTTTTGTAAGGGGACAAATGCAGGTTCGTGGGGTGAGCATACATCATAACTAAAAGGTCCTTCAAGTTTTGATAAGTCATGAATTCCTATGGAAACTTTCTTTCTCTTTCTACCAAGAGTTACATGTAATTTCTCCTGAAGTTCCATCAGACATTTAATGGCTACATCATCAATTGTAACTCCCCTAACAATACCTCCAGAAATTGAAGGTCTAATTTGCAATACCTCAGGTGAAACAAACATTTGTGTAGTTTGGGGATTCACTTCATATTCAACTAAGCCTAACTGTTGTTCAGTAAAAGCCCTTAAAGCTCTTGCAACGCCTTCTGTTGAAAGCAAGTCAGGCCTATCAGGGAAAAACTCTACAATAGCTTCTTTATCATTTATTTCGTCAGGATCGGCACCTATTTTTGGTATGATATTAGCAAAATCGGTAGAAGATAATTTATCTTTAAGCATCCGATTTAAATCCTCAAGTATTATGTTGATGACTGGCATCCTAGATTCCCATTGTGAAGGTATTATAAGGAAATGTGTCTAAAACTTCTTCAAAACTACTTGTTACGCCTTCTTTCACGTTTACGACGGCGCATTTTCTTTTTACGCCATTTCCAACGTTGCTTTCCGGCTTTTTTCCAAACTCGAGAGCTTCTCTTCATATTATTAGGATGGTCGCACTCGCCCACTGTATTTAAAATGCGACCTACTCTGAATCAATAAATATATTTCCGCTTTCCACTCTTTTTTTTGCATCTTTGATGAGATTACCTAGTTCGCGGTCATCTTCAGTCTTGAAAATCATTCGAACTTTTTTGAGATTAATGCTAAAATTACATTTAATGCATTTTTTTGTTTTAAATTGTAAATCTATTCCAGTTACAAACCTGCATTTTGGGCAACATACAATTCCAAACATATTAGATAATAGTGAAACTTCATCTTAATTAAATCTTGCGGGAAGTATTATTTGGCCATATCTAACTGACGAATTAATGAGTTATCCTGAATTTCCAAATCATGGCGATTTTACGCAGATAAGTAAAGTTCTTGCTGGAGAATGTGGTGGAGAAATTTCAGTAAGAGGTTGGATTTATCGTACACGCTCATCAGGAAAATTAGCATTTATTGTATTGAGAGATTCTACAGGAAGTATTCAGAGTACTGTATCTAAGAAGAACGTTAGTGAATCTTCGTTTAATGATGCACGTAAGGCTTTGATAGAATCTTCAGTGATTGTTAGAGGAATTCCAGCGAAGGATGAGAGAGCACCCGGTGGATGGGAAATAAGGGCGAATGATTTTCAGGTAGTTCATTTTGCAGAAACATTTCCGATTACCAAAGATCAGAGTGATGAGCATTTGCTAAACAATAGACATTTGTGGTTACGAAGTCAGAATATGGTTGCATCACTTAAGATTAGATCTACAGTTTTTAAGGCATTTAGAGATTATTGGACTAATAATAAATTTACAGAGATTCAGTCTCCAAGTTTTACAACTTCAGCGTGTGAAGGCGGTTCTACATTATTCAATGTATCCTATGATGACGAAAAGGAAAAATCAGGTCAAAAATTTTATGCACATTTAAGTCAATCCTGGCAGTTATATGCAGAAGCAACGATGTTTGGTTTAGAGAATATTTTTACATTAGCTCCTTCATTCCGTGCAGAGAAGTCGAGGACTCGTCGTCATTTAACTGAATTTTGGCATGCAGAAGTTGAATCGGCTTGGTTACATAATCACCAAATGATGGAATTGGAAGAAGGTATGATCATGCATATTTTGGACTCAGTATTAACTTCTAACAGAAAAGAATTGGAGATATTAGGACGAGATATTTCAATTTTAGAGAATATTAAAGCTCCATTTGAAAGGATGCGTTATGAGGAAGTTCTTGAGAAATTAAATTCAATGGGATTTGACTTATCATGGGGAGATGATTTTGGATACAAGGAGGAAAAAGCGCTTACTCAGGACTTGAAGTCTCCAATTTATATTACAAATTTCCCTCGTGAAAAAGGATTTTATCATAGGCCAGATCCAAATGATCCCAAGTCCTTGGTTTGTCATGACCTTTTAGCTCCAGAAGGATACGGAGAAATTATAGGGGGAGGTGAAAGAGTTTGGTCTCCCGATGAATTAACTGAAAGGATTAGAGAAGAAGGTTTAGAGCCAGAATCATATGGTTGGTATTTAGATATTCGGAAATTCGGCAGTGTGCCTCACTCAGGTTTTGGCCTTGGTATAGATAGAACTGTAAGTTGGATATGTGGTTCAGACCACATAAAGCATGTAATCCCTTTCCCACGGACAATGCGTAGAACAACTCCTTAGAAATTATTCTTCTAATCTAGATATTAGATCAGCTTTTTTACCAGAAACAGACAATCCCTTTTCTTTTAGAACTTTTTTAAGTTGTGGAACAGTCATTGCGCTATAATCTGGTTTTTTGTTAGCTTTTCTTGGTTCTTTATCTTCTGAATCAGGTATACCATCTCCATCAATGTCACCATCGCCATCTTCTTCCATTGGGCCTTCAACTTTTTCATCTATTGGGCCAGCCCCTCCAAAGATTTCTAATGATCTTGCAACTCTTTTTCTTACATATGGTTCAGAATCGTCCATATTGTTAACAAGAGCATCACGTGCATCACTTGATCCTGCAAATCGTCCTAATCCTTTAGCAGCTTGCCATCTAACATACATATCATCATCATTCATGCATTTAACGAGATAAGGTAAAACAGCCATTCTTCCAGTTCGACCCATAGCATCTGTAGCAACTCTTCTAGCATAAACATCACCATTTCTCAATAAATCATTAACAAGAGGTTCCAGTCCTAATTCAGACATGTTCTGAAATAATTCAATAGCACCTTTATTGACGAAAGAAGTATTACTTCCTGCTTCATTATCACCATGATCACTTACTACTTCAACGAGAGCGTTTGAAATAGAAACCTCACTTGCAGGTAACATTGCCTTCAGTGTCATTAAAGCTTCATTACGGGTCTCGAAATTTCCATCTCCTAAATCTTCTACAAGATTTTGAATTCTGCTTGACGAACCACCGCTAAAATTAGAATCACTTTCCATTATAATCAAACCTTTATCCACTTACAGTATTTAATATTTAAACATCTGTATGTCATGACATGTCTCCCCTAATTATTTCGCACAGAGGAAAGATTGGTTTGGGCAGTCCTGAGAATGTTTTAATAGGAATACTAGAGGCAATTGAGTTGGGAGTAGATATGGTGGAATTCGATGTTCGGAGAACAAAAGATGGGTGTTTAGTTTGCCATCATGATGCAACAGTAGAAGATAAACTGGTCTCGGATTTGAATTTTAAGGCTTTAAAAAATTTGAAAAGCTCAATATGCAAATTGGAAGAGGTTATTGAAATTTGCAAAGGTAAAGTGGGTGTAAATCTAGAAATTAAAGAGAAAGGATTCGAAGAGAGAATAGTTAATAAATTGACAGCAAATTTTTGCTATGATCAGATATTTGTAACATCATTTTCATCTTCAGTTATTAGAGAAATTAAAAACTTAGATCCTAAAATTACGGCAGGTTTGTTGATAGGCGATGCAATCAATCTCCAAGTGTTTTATAAAATACTTAAAGAATCTATTTTTATGTCGGAGTTTCATTATTCTAAAGCAGATTTCATATCTCCATTCTATAAAATATATGAAATGGGGTTAATGAAAAGATTTGAAAATTCTGGCGTGCCTATACAGCTTTGGACTGTAAATGATGTAGTTTTTTTGAAAGATTTAATAAACAGTGATATTCAATCCATAGTAACAGATGTTCCTGGAAAGCTTTTCCAAACCATCTGAATTCAAAAAATGTTTGATTTAGAAGAAATTAAGAGATATGCACCATTTTGTGTTTCCTGTTTAGGGCGCTCTGTTGGATTAGTTGGTTTTGGCCTAGATAATCGAGAAAGAGGTCTTGAAATGATTAATCTTATTGACATATCAAATAATTCAAATATTGAAAAAGAAGTAATTTGCGACTCAGAAGATTGTACAATTTGTGATGGATTAATTGGAGAAATTGATAATTTCATTGAGTTATCCTGTGAATCAATTTCAGATTATTCTTTAGATACTTTCAAAATAGGAACTATTGTAGATAAGGAAATTATTGAAATCGAAAGTAAATTCTCAGCCATTTTTGGGTCTGATTTATTTGAGAGTATTAAATCACAATTGAATAGAGAGATAGGTATAGGCGTATTTCAGAAGCTTAACCTTTCTGCAAGACTTGATAGGCCCGATTCTACAATAATTATTGATACCAGATACGATACAGTAAATTTAGAGATTAAATCCTTATTCATCGAGGGTAAATATAACAAATTTGATAGAGCTATACCTCAAACATATTGGCCATGTAGAAAATGTAAGGGGAGAGGTTGTAAAAACTGTAATAATTCAGGTCATCTTTATCCCGATTCAGTGCAGTCACTTGTAGCTGAACCGTTTATGAAAATTACAAACTCTACAGAAAATTTATTTCATGGTATGGGTCGTGAGGATATAGATGCAGCAATGTTGGGATTTGGTAGGCCTTTTGTTTTAGAATTACGTATGCCTAAGAATAGAGAAATTAACTTAGAGGAGGTACAAAAGGCTATAAATTCAGATAATGAAGGACGTATTCAGGTAAATGATTTGGAGTTTGTTCCAAGGTCTAGAGTTGCCGAACTTAAGAATACAGTTTGTGATAAATCATATCGTGTAGATGTATCTATTCCAGAAGAGTTAACTATAGAAAGCCTTAAGAACGGGGCGCAGAGGTTGAAGGAGCAGCTTGTCAAGCAGCGGACACCTACACGTGTAGCGCACCGTAGAGCTGATTTGATACGCCCACGCTTTGTACAATCGGTAAATATATTATCATTTAGTCAGGGTATGGTCGAATTGGAAATCAGAGCTCAGCACGGTACCTACATACGTGAACTTGTCAGTGGAGACATGGGACGCACAGTTCCTAGTTTTTCATCACTGGTTGATGGAGCATGTAAGGTAGAGATTTTGGATGTCCTTAATCTTCACCTTGAAAACGAAGAGGAAATAAAATGACCAAAAGATCACAAGGTTTGAGAAGTGGTTCACGCCACAAGCTTTCACGCTCTTTCAAAGAGCGAGGGCTTTCTCCAATTACACGCTCGTTACAGACATTTGACGTAGGAGATACAGTAAATGTAGTAATAGATCCTTCATATCAAAAAGGTCAACCACATCACAGATTTCATGGATTAACAGGTAAAGTTACTGGCAATCAAGGTAAAGCTTATGTGGTATCAACACGTGTTGGTAATATGCTTAAGGATTTGATAGTTAGACCTGAGCATCTTAGGAAAGCCAAATAGGAGCATAAAATGGACGTAGAAAAACAACCAGAACCAGTACCTTTAGGTGTAGCAAAAGAGCTACTCGAGAAGGAGCTAAGCATTCGAGAAAATCGTTTAAGATGTGTAGATTGTGGCAATTTCCAAGCAGTCCCAGATGTTGAACCTGTCGTGGAAAAATCTGATGATGAGGAAGAGTCAGAAGAGTATACTGGCCCTATTTGTGAAAAATGTGAATCACAAAGATTGATTTTAATTGAACAGATACAATATGAGCATAAGTTGGCCTTAGATCATGTTCGCTTAATTACACAGGCAGCTCCAGAACAAGCAAATCAAATTATTGAAAAAGTAATAGAATTGGAACATGTTAATGATTACTATGCAGCTAAGATTGCAGATGTTTTACCTATGCATGCAGATGATGTTAGGGCTATATTTGCTAGAGAGCGTTTTTCACTTGGGCATGATGAAATAGACACCATAATATCTGTAGTCAAGGAGACTATGGGGGTATGATTTATGGAAGATTATGCCTACATTCTTGATGTATTGCCAGAAGGAAGGCCAGATAGTAAACGAAGATTTAGAAGAGAACCTTTAGTTTACGGTTTAGGAATTGAAGAGTTTAAAATATTTGATATGCAGCCAATTACTGGTGCAGCCATAAATATTGGTGATAAGTGTTATATTGGTAAGGAGACTGAAGATAGAATACAGATAGATCATGTTCGGGCAAGGGTAAATTATTCAGATTTAACACATACTGCACAAAGCGAGTTAAGTTTTGTATTAGATGAAATTGTAAAAGATAATGAAGAGAAATTCATACAATTTTATAATCATGCAGGTCCAATTTCACGTAGATATCATTCATTAGAATTAATTCCAGGTTTAGGGAAAAAAACTATGAATCTTATTGTTAGTAATAGGCCATACAAGACTTTCAAAGAGATGGAAGAGAAAATTTCTAGTTTTAGAAATCCAGAAAAGTATTTGTCACAAAGAATAGAGAATGAAATTCGTGAAACGGATCAAAAATACAGATTGTTTGTGAAGTAATTAAACGGAATACGTATATTGTATTGCACCAGCTATTCTAGCTCTAACGTCTGCATTGCCAGATAGAGAAATTTCCAGTGTCCAGTTTCCACTGCTACCTGCTACAGTTCCCGTGATGTGTTGATTTGTCCCAGGGCTGAATGTTTCAACTAGAATTTCAGTGCCTTCATGGTCACGCAATACCAACTCTCCACTTCCAGAACTTCCTATGTCAGCTTCTAAATAATATACAATATAATTCCAAGGTCCATATCTTTCATGACCTTCATTGGCAAATTGGGTATCATAAACTCCAAAATCAGGGCCAATAAATTCTTCATCAAAAAGATCTCCACCTCTGCAGAAATATGAATTACCTGTATATCCACTCCCATAATTGCCAAGATTCATGATTAATGTAACTTCCCCATTAGAATTGGTATATTCAAATCCGTCAATCCATCTTGCATCCTTGCCAAAAGTATATTTGATGAATGCTCCACTGTCTGCATTAGCATTTATTTCAGCCTTTGATTCAGTTATGTCTATTACACTAGCTTTGAAATTTTCACCATATAATCCAAATTCCCAGCTTTTGTCTTGTTTTAGGGGAAAATCAATGATTTTCTGGGGCATATTGTTTTCATAAATTGCAAAGTCTGAGATTTGGACTCTTCCAAGGGCTGGATTATAATTTAGAACGGCATGTCTTTTTGCATCATCGAGATTTCCTGCCCCAATGTAGTAGTCTGAGTCATCATCATCTACGGAAACAACCATTGTCGTTGAAAATTGTTTATTATCGATTGTGACTGCATATTCCCAGAAGTCACCCTTTTCCCATATAGGTGAGTTCAAAGAAAGATTATCTTTTTCATTACCAAAAAGCCCATTTTCTAGACATCCGCTACTCATTGTAGTAATTAAAATCAGAATAGTAATGGTACTCAAAGCCTGTTTCATTATGTAGTGATAAAAAGACAGATAATTATAGTTCACTATATCCCTCTAATTTGAAATGAGTTCTTGCCTCTGAGACAGTATAGAAAGACCCAGTAATCAATGTTTTTTCGTCTTTTATAGATAAAATTGCCTCTTTTACAGTTGCAAATTGTTTGCATTTTATATTCTTTTTTTTACATATATCTGAAATATGTTCTGAAGTCGTGCTTCTTTCATTATTCAGATTACATGCCAATATTGTAGAATTTAGGGGTAATTTAGAAATAAAAGTTATAATATCTTTATCTTTTAGCATTCCAAGAATTATTTTCTGGTAATCATGGCTTAGGTTCAATAGATATTCTATAGCTTGTTCATTATGTGCAGTGTCTAGTGTAAAATTCAAGTAATTCTCTTGTCTTCCGGGAATTTGGGTAATAATAGGTTTAATTGTTAAGTTTAAACATCTAATACAAATTTCAATCCATTCTCTGACAGATTCTCCTTTGTGCAATTCTTTTGATTTAGGTATGTATTTGTGATATTCTTCCTCCCAACCAGTAATAACTTTACTTTCTTTTCGAACTATTTTGGCTTTTGTAGCTGCAATTTCATTTAAATTATTGCCTAGATATTCTGTATGATCTAATCCTAGTGTTGTCAATATAGTGATTTCAGCGTCAGCAATATTCACAGCATCCCATTCTCCACCAAGACCAATTTCCATTATGGCATAGTCTACATTTTCTTCACTAAAATACAGGTAAGCTAATGCAGTTAATGCTTCAAAATAGGTTATTTTGATGTTTTTTTGAGTAATCTTAGTTTTCAAATTAAATAGATTTTTACTAAATTTACTTTTGTCTATATTATTATTATTTATTTTGATTCTTTCTCTCACACTATGTAAGTGAGGTGAGGTGAAACAGCCTATTTTTTTGCCAGTTTGCATTAGTGTTTTGCTAAGATTATAACTGGTACTTCCCTTTGCATTTGTCCCTCCTATTGTGATAATTCTCAATTGATTCTGAGGGTTGTCAAATAGATTCATCAAAGCCCGGATACGTTCTAGTCCAGGTATAATCTTATTTTGATTCAATCCATCAAGCCATTTTACTGCGTTTTTATAATTTTTAGAATCTTGCATTACTCAATGGATTCCCATTCTACAGTATCAGGAGTTACAATTCCTTGATCATTCAAAATACCTCTAAAATTATCTGGAGAAACGCCGGCAATTTCAGCACCTTTGGTCAATGTAGCCTTTCCCTTCTTATATATTTCAACTGCAGACGCATATCTTAGGTGATTCTTCTTTTCTATCATAAATCTAAGTGATTCTTTTACCACATCAGATCTACTACTAAAATGTCCTGAATCGACGAGAGCTTCAATCTGCATGACTAGTATTGGGGGCAGGGAATAGGAGTTACTCATAAAATAACTATTATCAACTATTATTAATAATTAATCACTAAGCTTTATATGCTACTTTCTGGTGAAAAAATTGATACGCTATGAGCCTTAACCTAAAAAATTGGTTTGCTAACACATTGGCGCTTGCGCTAATATGCTTTGGATTTCTCCTAATTTCAGGAGTAGCTTCAGCTGATGCCTATAATCACAAGATGACAGTATCAACGTGTGACCCTGCATGTTATGGAGATCCTGAGGAGACACTTCAATACACTATTTCTGTAGAGAATACGGGTGATAATGATGACACTTATGATATGTCAATCCTTAATTCCACAATTCCTACAGGGTATACCGTTTTTGTAATTCCAACTGAACTTTCTGTAGATGAGGATGATACTGGAACAGCTACATTATACGTTAAAATTGCAAATAGGACAACAAGTACAGCTGAAGGAGGCGAGTTAGGACAGGTAAGTTTCAAGTCTAAATCACAGAATGCAGATACTGGAGGTAAAACCAAAACTGCAGCAGCAAATTGGGAAGTTAATTCTATTTACGGAAATACTCTTACACCTTCAGCTGGAGAGAAGACCGTAGATCCAAATGAAAACGTAAAGTTCCAAATAGCAGTTAAGAATACAGCTGGTAATACCGAAGATAGCGTAATTCTTTCATTCAGTGCTAACGGAATTGATGATTGGGATATAATTGCCCAACCGTCAACATTAAGCCTTGATATTGATGAAACTGAATATTTCAATCTTTCAGTAACACCAGATATCGAAGCAGTTGCAGGTTTGAAGAGTATTTCAGTTATTGCTACTTCAGAAGATGGTACGACTATAGCATCTACATCAGTTACTGTAACTGTGAACCAACTTCCAGCACTTCAAGTTGATAAGGTAGGTCCAGGTTCAAAAGATGTTGAAGCAGGTAAACGTGTTTATTATTCATTTGAAGTTACTAACAAGGGTAATGCAGTTGATACATTTAATTTGGAGGTAGATACTTCCAGTTTACCAGAAGGTTGGGATGCTTCACTGGATCAAGATAAAATCAGCAACCTTGGAGTTGATGATAACATTACATTAACTGATGTGTTGGTAGTTAAAGCTCCGGATGATGCTGCAGCAGATGTTGAGACACAAATAATTGTTACTATATCTTCAAACTACAATTCTTCAATTAATACAACATATACTTCCCGAACAACAGTATTACAGAATTATGAGCCTAAATTAGCGATAGAAGGTTCAGATACGCAATCAGCTAAACCTGAAGAACAAGTTAATTTCACTATTAAAATTACGAATGATGGTAATGGTGAAGATGATATTTCTCTATCATTAATAGGAGGAAATGCTAGCTGGGGTCAACTTGGAGATTCAGCATTTACACTTGTAGCAGGCGCAAATGAGACTACAACACTTAGAGTAACTCCACCAAAAGATACTGAAGCAAAGAATGGTTATACTATAATTGTCAAAGCAACATCTGAGGATGATTCAACAACAACAACCAGAAATATATTTGTGAACGTACTTCAAATTTATGAGGTTTCAGTTCAAGTTTCTGGAGATAGTTCTAAGAAAGGAGATCCTGGAGATGAATTGACATTCGAGATGACTATCAAAAATAAAGGTAATGGTGAGGATACAGTATCCTTGGCTCTTGAAGGTGCTAAATCTTCTTGGGGTTCAATAGTCGATGAAGTAGAGTTAACCAGTGGTGAGACAAAAACAGTTAATTTAACAGTTAACATAGATGATGATGCTACTGTTGGAGATAATGATATTATTGTAAATGGTACATCAGAAGATAATCCTTCTGCATATGATACAGGAACAGTTAAAGTATCAGTTAATAAGCAGTTTAAGGTCGATGTAGTTGTTTCATCTAAGAGTGGAGATCCAGGTTCAACAATACAATATGATGTCCGTATACAGAATGAAGGAACGGGTAATGATACATTTACGGTAAATATCGACGATTATCCAACAGGATGGTCTGTAGATCCAGTTTCCTTCCAGGTTGAAGAGATTCCTGCTGGAGGAGAAAAGGTAGTTACATTGAATGTTTCAATAAGGTCAGGGGAAGACAATAAGGCTTTTACTATCAATTTGACAGCTTCATCAGATGAAGCCCAAAAGGAAAATCCGCCTAAATATGCCAATAAAACAGTGAGTATAATTACTATAGTTAATCAAGAATATTGGATTGATTTATCTGTTGATGATGATGATAGAACCGTTGAAGCTACAGTTGGAGTTCCAGTTTCAGTTACTATTGATGTAGAAAATTTGGGAACTGGTGATGATATTGTGGCTATGACTATTGTAGATAAGCCAGATGGTTGGACCGGTCTAGATTTTAGTAAATCATTTGTCAATGTGGCTGAAGGAGGTACAGAACAGGTTACATTGTCAATAACAGTTCCTGAAAGTACTGCTAAGGGCGATTATTCTTTGTCGATTAGAGGAGTCTCAGATTGTGTAGGTTGTGCAACTGGAGATAAATCAGTTGATTTAGTTAACTTAACAGTAGAAGTGGATTTGAGTAGGGGTGTGGAAATAAGTACTGATGTAACAGAAATTGAGAAGTTACCAGGTTCTATCGCAACATTCACAATAGATGTTAAAAATACAGGAGATGGAGCCGATAATCTAATTATTTCAATTCTAGATGATGATTTGGGTTGGGCTACTTCTAATACTACTTCTCTTACATTAGATAAAGAGCAAACAGCTTCAGTTACAGTTAATGTAACATTACCCGAATATGTGCTTGAGAATTTAACAAACCAAGAAAGGAATGCGTTACAGCAAAATTCCTATAGTGTAACAGTTAAAGTCAAATCAGGAGGCGATTTATCTAAAAGCGATACAGCTTCATTACAAGTGGACATTGGCCAGATTTATGGAGCTAAAGTGGAAATTGTTGGTTCTGAATCAATAACCTCTTATCCTTCAACTGAGACTGATGCTGAAGAAAGGACTGAGAAATTTACTTTCAAACTTACAAATACAGGTAATGGTCAAGATACCGTAAACGTAGAAACCATTGCAACCACTTATCCTGATGAATGGACTGTAGAAATATTCCAAAGTCCTTCCTGTTCAAGTAGTTTTACAGGATCAATTGGAGCAGGTCAATCTAAGTATCTTTACTTATGTGTAGAACCTGACCAAGATTCAGACATAGGAAATTACAGTGTTCTTACGGAGTTTTCACCTAATGATGGAATTGATCCTGCAGTCCAAGTCTCAGTTAATCTTGAAGTTGCATCTCCAAGAAGAGAGTTAGATGCTACAGCAATTGATAGTATGAAGGAAATTTATCCAGAATATGAGGGATCAACTACACAAAACAGTGTAAAATTCAAGGTTAAGTTGGATAATACAGGTTCAAATGATGATGTTTTTATTCCAGAAGTTGAATCTACACTTGAAGATGGTTGGACAGTTACTTTCTTCCAAGATAGTTCAAAAACACAAAGTTGGCCAAGCGCAGGAGTAACGATTGAAGAGGGCGAACTTGACGATCTTTGGGTTTTCATATCGGTAAATGATGAAGCTGAAGTAGGAAATGAAACAATTAAGATTTCGGTTAGAAATGAGGAAGATGATCCTAACGCACGTCAAGAAATAGAGTTAACTGTAGTTATTCAGAGACCTGAAATTGTTATCAAACAAAGCAATATTCGAATAGAAATTGACGGAGTTTTCGGTAATGCTTCACAAGTTAAAGATGGAGATACCGTTGTAATTTATGTTGATGTAGAGAATACAGGTGCAGCAGATGCAGATGATGTTAATGTAGAAATCTATTATTATCCTAAGAAAGCACCAACAACTCAACAAGAAATTGATGAGCTTCTGATTGCAGGTTTTGATTTTGATGATTCCAAAAATACTTATATTTATCAATTATATGGAAGTTCTGGAAGATCTACCAATATTAAGGAAGGTAATTCTAAAGAATTAGTTTCTGATGATTGGCTTATCAAAGGTGGTGAATGGTATGTTGAAGCAAGAGCTGACTTTGACAAGAATAATGATAACGGTGAGATTTTAGAGGAAAACGAGAATAATAATGATGCAAGATACTCTGAACTACTTAGAGTAAAACCTGATTTACAAATTACAGCAATGCGTGTAGACAGCAAATATGCAGGTGATAATGCAGGTACGCCAAATGTAGATGATACAGTAACTTTTACGGTTACAGTTACTAATGCAGGTGCAGCAGATGTTTCTGATGCACGTTTATACATCACAGCAGATACAAGTAGTGAGTCTAATGTAATGCTGAAAGATCGTACAAATCAAGAATATATCTCATTCAATTTAGATGCCGGTGAAACTAAAGAAGAACGTTTTAGATGGAAAGCACAGCTTGAAGAGTGGACAGCATTCACTGCAGAGGTTAATCCAGTATGTGATGATGTAGATATTCCAGATTTAACATGTGAATCTGAAGGTGATGGTTTCTCCACAGAAACAGGTCGTATGTTTGATGAATTAGGAAGATATTCAGATAATGTATGGCCAAGGTCAGGCCTGTTTGAACAGAGTGGAGCATCAGTTCAATTCTCAGTTTTACCCGATTTTAAAATTAAGAAAGTAGTTATGGACCCATCTGATCCTCAGGTAGATGAGGAAGTTAAGATTACGGTAACTGTACAGAATATTGGTAATGCAGATTGGCAGATTTCATCCAAGCCATTACAAGTTAAGTTTGAAGATAGTACTGGTACCGAAGTTTCACAGCAAATTAGTGAATCTATAAACAAAGATGATACTACAGAGGTTACTTTTACATGGACAGTCCCTAAAAAAGAGAGTAAAGATTTCTTGACTTTAACATGGACTATTGACGCAGGAACAGGAAGTTTTGAGATACAGCAGTGTAATGATTGTGATACTAGTAATAATGGCGATGGAACAGATAATGATGAGTATATTGTTGAGGACTTTGAGCTTAAGTTACAGGCAGTTCTTGGAGAGATTGAATTTATCAATACATTGACTGAAAGAGAATTAGTAACTGGAGTTCCTTTATTGATTCCAGTATTACTGTTAGTAGGTATTGTGGCTTTGGCTATACCTGTTGCAATACTCCGCAGGAGAAGAGGCAGTTCTTCATCATCAGTTGAGGAATCTGAGGATTCAGGAGATGAGGGAAGTACAGACGAAGAACCTGCAGCTGCACCTCCATCAAAAATAAGTGTAGCTATAGTTTCAACAATAGATGGTAAAACAGCAAATGTCAAGGTTCCATCAAATATGCCAGTTAACAAGTTATTGCAAAATTGTGTTGGTAAGTTCCCATTACCTCATGCAAACTTCGCAGTTATGTTGAATGGAGTTGCAGTAGATAATAATCTAACACTTGCCGACGCTGGTTTGACTGATAAGTGCCAGGTAGATTTAGTTCCATTAGAGTAAGAATCAAGCAATGCTTGATGTTTTAGTCGTAGGAGCAGGACCAAGCGGTTCTAGAATAGCTTGGAATTTCGCAAAAGAAGGATATAAAACAGTTTTAATTGATAGAGCTGAAGTAATTGGTGAACCCTGCCAATGTGCAGGTTTGATAACCCCTAGAACTTTTGAGTATCTTGGATATGAGCGACCAATACTGAAAGAAATGAATGGGGCTAGGTTATGGGGGCCTAAGGACTCTTTTTTGGACTTTCAAGCTCCAGAAACTAAGGCATTAGTAATAGACAGACCAGATTTAGATAGGTCTATAGCAAACAAGGCTACTGAGGCTGGAGCTGAATTGTTGCATGGACATACATACTTAGGGCATGAAAAGATAGAGGGCGGTATCAAAGCAAAGATAAGAAATAAAGATAAAAAATTTGATATTGAAGCCAAATTATTAGTTGGTGCAGATGGTCCATTATCAAGGGTAGCGAAGAATTCAGGAATAAGTGGTAAGAGGGAAATATTAGCTGCATTTGGTGCAGACGTTCAGGGGTACAAAGGGAAAGACACTCATGTAGATCTTTTCGTGGGTTCAGAATTAGCCCCCCGTTTCTTTGGTTGGGGAATTCCTACTGGGCCAAATGAAGGCCGTATTGGTGTAGCTACAACTTTACCTTACAAACCGATGCCTTTTTTTAGAAATTATTTTTTAAAAGGATCTCCCTCAAAATTACTTAGAGGCGCTAAAATCATTAATTTAATAAGTGGATTAATTCCTTTTGGAATAGCTAATCCAAGTTATACAGATAATGTGATTCTTACTGGAGATGCAGCAGGCATGGCTAAACCTACTTCTGGTGGAGGAATTTATTCAGGTTTGATTTCAGCAGATGCAGCATTTGAGGTGGCATCAAAAGCCTTAGACTCTGGGGACCTAAGTTCTAATAATTTAAGTGAATATCAAGAATTGATTTCAAATAGAATTGGTGGAGAATTAACAAAGGGAAGCTATCTTAGGAAAGCTTTTTTGAGCTTAAATGATGATCAGTTAGCTGAAATAATATCAATTTTAGGAGAACCAAAAGTAAAGAAAGCAATAGAAAAGACTGGTGATTTAGACTATGCCTCTCTAGCTGCTTTTTCGGTACTTAAAACGCAGCCAAAATTGATTAAATTTGCCCCTCATCTTTTGAAGCCATTTATTTAATTCAGGATATGTTTCTTCTTCTTCAAGATAAAATATTACGGATAATCCCGCAAATACAATTGTAAGGGTAATTAGAACATATAGAGGCCATTTTGGAATTGGTTTTTTTACTCCAAATGACGAATCGGGAATTATCCCATCAACATTTAATGAATCAAGATTAATATTTCCAGGATAATCTTCAGAAAGGTTAGTAGTGGCATCAGTCCATTGTTCCATATTCCAGAACCCTCTTGATTGGAGTGTTCTTTCCGTTTCATTTAATTCATAATTCATGGCAAATCTAACAAAATAGGTGCCTTCTTCGGTGTCCTCATTTGTATTGATATCAAATTTTAATTGTATGGTTTGATTAATCAAAATCAGTTCTATATTGAAGTTAGCAGCCTCAGAATTAGAACTGTCTGAGCAGTTTTCTTCACTGCCCTTATAATTCCAACAATTCTCAGTAATCGTTGGCCGCTTTCCACTATTAATTTCATCTAAAGTTTCAGATTCATCTATGTCTGCTCTGTGATATATTTCAGCATTTATGCTAATATTTGTAATATTCTCAATGTACCTATTTTGTATTTCAAGGGAAAATATGCCCTTATCTCCAGGTTCTAACTGGGGAGTTTCAAAATTATGAAAATTAGGTATATTGCCGGGGTGACTAGTATATTCATCAATTTCAGATTGTGCAATAGGCAACATCATAATGATTATGATTATGCCTAGGACCTTTCTCATTGATATGT
>Ga0208408_1000260_pt1 | contig 36210 bp, 33 predicted proteins | sample ETNtaG_4_FD_185776 | JGI IMG/M metagenome (GOLD analysis project Ga0208408, IMG submission 185776) | Marine microbial and viral communities from oxygen minimum zone, Eastern Pacific Ocean - ETNP201406SV67 (SPAdes) (version 2) | ecosystem: Environmental > Aquatic > Marine > Oceanic ... | reverse complement strand
AAGAAATGAAAGCAAGTGAAGAAATACGAGAATTAGCAGATGAAGAGATAGCTAAACACAGTCTCAGATTCTTCAAAACAGATAAAGGAGAATACGGTTATGGCGATATTTTCCTTGGCGTAAGAGCCCCTAAAATTAGATTAATTGCCAAAAAACATATTGATATTTCTATTGCAGATATGAAGATTCTCATAAAATCAAAATATCATGAAGAAAGATTTCTGGGATTAATAATTTTAGTAAATAAATACTCTAAAGCTAAAGATAAAAAAACTAAAAACCAACTTTACAAGACATATATTTCTAGCTTCAAATATATCAATAATTGGGATTTAGTAGACGTAACCTGTTCGCATGTAATAGGCAAACATCTGATAAATAAAGATCGTTCAATTCTTTACACTTGGGCAAAATCCGAAGACTTATGGACAAAGAGAATAGCTATAGTTTCAACCCATTGCTTTATCAGAAAAAATGAGTTACATGATACCTTCAAAATAGCAGAAATACTACTTAATGATGAACATGATCTTATTCACAAAGCAGTAGGATGGATGCTTAGAGAAGCTGGCAAAAGAAACTTAGAAAAAGAAGAAATATTCTTGAAAAAATATTACAACACAATGCCCCGAACAATGCTAAGATATGCAATAGAGAGATTTCCTGAAGAAAAGAGGCAGAAATATCTCAGAGGAACTATCTGAGTAAACTATAATTCTATTAACGGGTCACTAAAATGACACATTAGCGGGCCGGTAGATCAGTCTGGAAGATCGCCTCCTTGGCATGGAGGAGGGCGCGAGTTCAAATCTCGCCCGGTCCACCACCTGGTGTCAAATGGAAATCACTCCGGAAGTCCAGTCTACAGTTGCAAAAGCAATCGCTCTTGGAACAACAATGCTTCTTACAGGTGCTTTGGCACGTTATTTCAATCTTAAAGTAAATTACACTAGAAAAATCAATCATTTTGCAATTTTCTTTTTGCCAGTATTCATAGATCAACAATTTAATGCTGAAACGTTTACAGATTTTATTTATTTAGCAATTAGTGCCGTAATAACAACCTTGTCTTTATTGGCCTTTTATGAACCAATTAGAACCTTATTCCCTCCTTTCCAATTAATGTTTGATGGTTTTGATAGACCAGAAGATAGACCCCACACTTTAACGTGGCTTTGGACTCAATTTGCAGCAGGTTTCGGTGTAATGTTACCTATGATTTGGTTATGTGGACAATGGGGCTTGGAATCGTTGGTTCTCATTCCAATTTTAATCAATGTAATAGGAGACGGCCTCGCAGAACCAGTAGGAGTTAGATTTGGTAAGCATCACTATGAAACAAAAGCAATGTTTACAGATAAGATATATACAAGAACACTAGAAGGTAGTGCTTGCGTTTTGATTACAGGATTTCTTGTCGTAGGCATGCATTATGAATATTTTACAACAATCCAATTTATTTTATCGATGTTATTTGTTCCTATCATAATGACTTTGACTGAAGCTTATTCGCCACATACTTGGGATACGCCTTTCCTAATGTTTACAGGTTATGTTTCATTGATGCTGATAATGCAAGTTCAGTAATTATTCAAGAGCGTCGTTGATTTTTTCTTCTAATTCAGATTTAGACATAGATCCACTTTCTGAAAATGTAACAATGCCATCCTTATCGATTATAACAACAGTAGGACTTCTATCAGCTCCAAATGCATCAGTCATTTGTTCATTTCCTTTCATGAATTCCCATCCCATTTCTTCTGTTCTTTCTGCTAAATCATCATTATTTGCATTATTAGTTTGTGTTATTGAAATAACTTCAACATCTTCTGGCATTGATTCGTTACAATAACTTTTCATCGTATTCTTTTCAAAACTCTTACAAGTTCCACAGTTCATATTCATGAATTCTAAAACCAACACTTTTTCACCCTCATAATCGGAAAGATTGAATTGATTACCTTCTGTATCGGCCAAAGTAAAATCCGGAGCTTCGCTTCCAACTTCAACTTTCTCTACATTATTGTTTACAGGAGTTTCCGTTTCTATATCAGTAGTATCTTCTTCTATAAGGTAATTATTTATTGAGAAGCCACCGAGAATTCCTGCAACTAAAAGTACAGCAAATAATGCTTTAGTGTCCATATTCTTATTTCATCAATGAGGTCTTTAAAACTTTGGTAACTTAAAGAAAAGGAGCCACAGCATCTTCTGAGATTTCCCAAAGTTTGCGATTATGTTCTTCATTTTTGGCTTTACTTGATCCTTTCTTAATTTGAGAATTAGCAAAGAATTTTCCAGTAATATCTTTTACTTCACCTGAAGAAGCTAAATGAATACTAGTTTTCGCACCATCTTCAACACTTATAGCCGTCAATAATTTTGCAAAACCGATGAATAACCTCCACAAAATATTATTATTATTTCCAAATTTAGTAGCTACAAAACCAGGATGTAAGCAATTTGCAGTTATTCCCTTATCTTTCATTCTTTTTGCTAATTCATAAGTGAACATGACATTAGCAAGTTTGGATTTTTTGTAAATATCAAAACCACTATACTTCTTTTCACCATTTAGATTATCAAATTCAAAATCAATACCATAATGAGCACTTGATGAAACATTGACGATTCTTTTGTAATCGCTTTTTTCGACGAGAGGTAGTAATTTCTTTGTCATCAAGAAATATCCAAGATGGTTCAAAGCAAATGTGCGTTCAAATCCTTCTTCAGTTACGTCTCTGAAAGCAAAATACGCTCCAACATTGTTTAACAAAATATCAATTTTAGGATATTTTTTGGCTACCTCATCAGCAACTCTAGAGACTTCTTTCATTAACATTAGATTTGCCGTAAAATAGTCAATATCGACATAGTTATCGGCAACTTTTCTTATCTGCTCTACAACTTTCTCCCCTTTCTCTTTGTTTCTTCCAATAAGAATCAGATTACATCCTTTCTTTGCTAGCTCTATAGCCGTTTCTTTGCCTATTCCATCAGTAGCCCCAGTAATCAGGCAAGTACGGCCATTCATGGTTTGACCATTAGATATTGATGATAATATAGGCTTCCTGCTTTGAATGCCTCATAAACAGGAGTTCCCTGAACTCCAGCAAAAGTCTCGAAACTTTTTCTCATAGTTCTTGGCACACTTTCTCCTATTTCCTTAACTTTACTATCATTAATATCGTCTAAAGCATCTAAAACTTCTTTGGTAATGTCCTTTTTTGACACAATCTCAAATCCTACGTCCAGAAATATATCATGTAATTTTTCCATAGTTTCTTTATCTCTAAAATCAGTCCAACAGAAATTCCCTCCAGTTCTAAGAGAACGATAAACTTCTTTCACAAAAGCTTCAACATTTCCATAACAATGTGAGGATTCTACATTGTAAATTATATCTTTAGAATTATCTTTTAGCGGGAGATCCTCAGCATTTCCTACTTCGAAAGAAAGATTTTCTTGTGACGCATACCATTCATTTGCTAATCCAACGGCATCTTTGGAAAAATCAAATGCAATCAATTTTTTTGGATTATATGTTTTAGCAATCCAAGAGGCTCCACCACCTCGTCCACAACCAACTTCTACAACTTCTTTCCCATTCAAATCTACATCGCGAATATTCATATTGTATAATTGAATGAAAAGTCGATTCGATTCATCTTCCTTTGATAATTTCAATCCCTTATCGTCTTTGTAACCATAATTCATAAAACGAAAATCGCCCCTTTTGTGCGCTTTAGCCAATCGTTGATACCACCATTTCCACATCCAATTACGCATGCGTCCAGGAGAAAATCGTAATAGAGTTGCGAAAATCCGTGCAGGTATTCCCATTGCCATATTATTTACAGTAAATTAGATAATTTTTCTTTGATATTATCTACACCAAGCCCTTGATGAAGAATTTGCTCTTCTTGGCCACAATTACCAGGTCTAGTAGTTCCCATGTAATCATAGTTTGGAGCTAAACCACGTTCCAATAACCAGGTACCAAATCGAACCCCCAACCCTGTTCTTGAATTCAAACTCTCAATAACTAGAACAAATGGCGATTTTCCAATTTTGGCCATAATATCTTCATCAACAGAATTTAGCGTTGGTTTGTTTATCAATCCAATATTGATTCCTTTTTCTCGATATTCTTCAACTACATGCAAACATCTGTGCAACATATCCCCATACGAGATAATCCACCCTGCATCACCTTCCCGAATTATTTCATCAACACCAGGCGTAAATTCATAACCTTTTCCATAGAAAGAGTCGCCATTCGAGTCTAAAATTAGTGGTGTTTTAGATCGGTTTGAAAATATAAATCGAAGTCCATGGTCGTGAAAGACTCTTTTTACCACAGAATCCATTTGGTTTACATCAGCAGGAAAGTATAGTCCAGTTGGACTACCTTCTTCAACATAGTTATCTGCAAAAAAGTTGTTTAATCCAAAATGACAGGTATTGTCAGACATATGATCAACTCCGGCGTGCGAAAAATGAGCAAGTACATTTGCTTCATTTAATCGAGACATAGTTATCTCAGAGATTACCATTTCCATAAATGCTGAGAAAGTCGCGAATATTCCAAGATTACCTTCTTTAGAACCAAATCCTGCTGCTGCAAGATAATTTCCTCTTTCATGAATTCCAGCACTTGTAAAACATTCAGGAAACTCATTCTTTACAGAAGTTAAGCCCACCGAACCTTCTAAATCAGAATCAAAAGCGTGAACTTTCTTATGATCCTCTTTAGACATATTACTTAGAATCGAAGTAATCGATTTTCCAAATTGCTTCCTGCATGCATCTTTCTCACCACTTCCTTTGAATTCAAATGTAGTTTTGTCTTGTTGAGCGGAAGCAACTTCTTCAAGCATTTCAACAGCTTTAGTTTGATTTCTTTCCTTAAGATATTTAATTCCAACATCAAATGGAATCACATCATGTAGTTGACATTCACCTTCTAAATCAGGTATTCCAGGCCCCATCACTCTCTTACAAATTACAGCTACAGGTCCGTTAATTTCTAAAGATTTAGTAATACAGTCGTAAAGTTCAGTATAATTTTCTCCATCGCAAGTAAAAATTTTGAATCCTTGACCTTCCAGTGTATTTCCTACATCAAAACCAGCCATGTAATTTTCAGGATGCCCTGCAATGGTAACATTATTATCATCAATAATCCATTTTACATTTAGATTATTTGCTACAGCTAATCTAGCAGCTTCAGCATTATTTCCTTCCATCTGAGCTCCGTCTGAACCATACATAATAATTGCAGAATTAGGATTTGCAAAGGCAACACCATTTACATGCCCGGCAGCGTGACCAAGCCTTCCTGTAGAAAAATCAATACAATCTAATAATTCAGGTTCAGGATGTCCAGCCAATCCAGATCCATATTCTCTGTAATGTAGTAATTTTTCAGAATCCATTTTGCCTCTTACAACTCCCCTTACGTATTGAAGTGCGGAACGATGTCCTGCCTCATCGAAGAATTCATCATGTATTTTTGCACCACCTTCTCTTAGACAATCTATAATCAAAGTTTCAGGGACAATATCGTAAGGTCCGCCCGTGTGTCCACCAAGCCCTTTTGCTCTAGCGAAAGCAGTCGTAGCAATAACGGCATCACGGACTAAATTTATATTTTTAGATAATACTTCAAGTTCACTTTCAGAAAGCTTCCTTTTACCATTTAATTCCAAATTTACGTAATTGCTAATATCAATTGGAAAATCCATAAAACCCAGTTTAGAAAGAGACCTTAAACTTTCGGGGTTATTTAATCTGCTTTTAGGCTGAGAACATCTGATTTGCCACTATCGAGAATAGCAACAACAGAGACTGGGAACGGCTTACCACAAGCAGCTCCTAAGACAGCATTATTTCCTGAAAAACTGTGTACAGGACTTTCGCTTTCTTTAACTTGGCTTGCGGCTTCTTCAGGGCAATTAGAAGAGATTATGATTAATTTTGCAGTTCCAGCATTTGCAGCTTTACATGATTCTCTAGCACCAACGTGTACAGTTCCAGTTTCAATAGCTGATCTCAAAGCTTTGTTAATGTCCATCTATTTCTTCCCTTTAGCTTTCTTTTTTGGCTTGTAAATTGCACTTACAGCCCCAGTTCCTAAATGAACTGGTTGACCAACAATAATATTCTCAGCAACTCCAGTTAATACATCAGATTCACCTGTCAAACCTGCTTGTAATAGGTGAGTAGATGTAATTTCGAAAGCAGCACGTGCTAAAACAGAAACTTTAGCTCCAGAAATACCATGTCTTCCTATGGCTTGAATTGATCCAGTATTTGTCATAACATCAGACACCAACATATTATGTCTGTGGTCTACTGAAAGTCCTTGTTCAGACAATGTTTTGTGCAATTCAATAGCTATAGAAATTCTTGCAGCTTCAATCCCAAGAACTTCAGCAACTTCATGCAAGGAATTTGTACTTGTTCTTGTAGGATCAACACCCTCTTCTTCCAGAATCTTTTGTAAATCAGAACCTTCAGTGAAAATTACATATTCATCACCTTCTTTTCTCACAATAGCTCTTTGAATATTTCCAATCCCATCAACCATCAAATGACTAACTTTATCTTCGATAATATACAACTTTTTAAAAGAAACTTCGTCCTCTTCGAGTATAATGACTCCATTTTCAATAGTTGTTTTGGATTTTAGTCTTCCTCTTTTTTTGATTCGCCCAGCAAGTTCTTCCATAGAAAGTCCCCTTTGTTTCATAATTTTCATATTCGGTTCAACTAAGACTCTCAAGTTGGTAATATCAGTACTAACATCAGCAAGTTGAGATACAGATTTTGCTTCTATGCGACTAGCAATTTCTAGAGCTTTCTTTTCGATACTAGAGATTGAAGGCTCAAGATAAACTTCCATAATTGGAGTTTTTGGAATTCTTCTTGCGTCTACAACTTCAATCAAGCGAGGCAGACCAAGTGTAACATTCATTTCAGCAACACCCGCGTAGTGGAAAGTACGCATAGTCATCTGCGTTCCTGGCTCTCCAATTGATTGTGCCGCAATAACTCCAACAGCTTCAGTAGCATCTACTTTGTTTTGGTTGAATTGTATGAGAGCTCCATCAATAACCTTATCAATTTGCTTATCTTTTAATTTATGAGAAATACTTTTCTCTGCGATTTCACGAACAATTCCTTGAGGTAGTTTATCGCCTTTCTTTGAAATTATTTCACTAATTTTATTTTCTTTATCGGTGAGGTTAGTATACACATCAACTATTTTCTGGATATCATCTTTGCTCAATTTCTTTGTCTCAGCTTCTTGAGCAATTTCTTCTTGGTATGAGGCAGGTAAATCAGCACTAGCTTTGAGGGCTCCTTTACGGAATTTGTTAACTTTCTTTGTAACCGGTTCGTCTTTGGCACCTTTTTTACCTTTTGCAGAAGGTTTTTTCGTAGTTACAGGTTCTTGTAATTCAGCAGCAGCAGCTTCAGCAGCAGCTTCTCTAAATTTAGCAATTTTTGTAGCCGGAACTCCTGCATTTCGTAATTCATTATCAGTTGCAGTTACAACCTGTGATGCTAGAAAAATTCCATGCGTGTACAAACTAAGAGAAACTTTTTCACTTAATCCCATCCCAGTATACAATTTCATAGCAAATAATCTTTCTTCTTCAAATCGTAATCTTTCTCGTTCAAGATCCAATGCATCTTCTACTTGAGTGTAGTTTCTTGCAGATTTAACTTGAGTTCCATCCATTTTACGGAATTCTTCAAGCCTAATTGTACGAGGCAATTCAATTAACCTTTCAATTCTTAAGAAAGTAACATAAGGTTCTTCTTTATGTGCCGGAAGCAATAATTTTTCTTCATCAGGTACGCCAGGCCTATCAAAAGATAGAACTTCACTAATAACAGACTGATAACAAATGCCTCTTGATTTTAGATATACATATCCATGGAAAGGATAACGAAATTGTTTTGAATTAATTGGGAAAGCAACTCCCAAAAGGACTTCACCTTTTTTAGAAATATGAGCAGTTAAACCATCGATGGTGTAACCTTCAGGTAAAGACCAAATAACTCCTAGTTTCTTTTCAACTCTTCTTAAAGCTTGGTCGGCAGAAATTGGCCCTTCATTAATATCTCCTTCTTCGATAGCTTTTGCAACAATTTCATCTCTATCAATTATCTTATTTTTTGAAACATCTATTAATTGTAAGATTTCTTTGTAATAGAAATCCTTTCTCAAGGTTTCCAAGTCACTTTTCTTTAAAGTACCTAACAGATATCCCAATTCAACAGTTTTTTCAGCTAATTCGGAAGATAATCCGCGTTTTTCGAGCGCCCTTATAGTATCTAATCTAGCCATTATTTACCTCCTGAAGTAATTTTTTCAATTAAAGCATCAATGTCTACAGCATCTCCGAATTTACTTCGAGTAGGGTCGATAGAATCTTCGCCGTATTTGAATTGAACAACTGTATTTGCAGTATTGCGTACTGTATCATCATATTTGACTCTTAAATCTTCTAGAGCATTTACTAAACGTCTCTGCATATATCCTGATCTAGAGGTTCTTACAGCAGTATCAACTAACCCTTCACGCCCCCCCATCGAGTGGAAGAAATATTCAGTAGGACTCAATCCTCTCTTATATGAAGAACGAACAAATCCTTTAGCGTCAGCACCTAAATCACCTTTGTTAAAGTGAGATAGCGTTCTCTTTTCGTAACCACGAGATATTCTTTCACCTCTAACAGCTTGTTGTCCAATAGAACCAGCCATCTGTGAAAGATTCAACATACTGCCTCTAGCCCCAGATCTGGCCATTATAACTGCAAAGTTATCCATACCTAAATGCCATCCTGCAATTTCACCAGAGGTATCACGTACTTTTCCAAGTAAAGACATAATTTCAACTTCCAAGGTTTCTTCAACGCTTCTTCCAGGCCTTGGTTTTAATTTTCCTTTATTGTAAGCAGCTACTAATTTATCAACTTCTTTGACTGCATTTTTTTGTGCTTCTATAATTTGTTTTAATGCATCTTCAGGCACATCAGCGTCATCTATTCCAGTAGTACATCCTGTTTCCATTAATGCACCAACAGCTAATCTTGTTACCTTGTCAATAAAGTCTCTTGCGGCATCAGAACCTTTTAATCTTGATATTTCTTCTAAAATTCTTCCTTTGAAAGCAGAAATAGAATTACCATCAACAGGTCCACTTATCATATTGCCATTTACAATTTCGACAATCATATCCAGTTCAGCATTTTCTTCAGGAGTTCGATCCGCAAAATAAACTGAAGCATTATACTTCAAATTCATATCATCAGGTAGAAGGACTGAGAAAATTTGCCTTCCAGACCATCTAGGTCCTCCTTTTGCTTTAGGATAATCAGGTTTTGGTAATTCACCTTTGTAATCAACTCGAGATAAAACTCTTACAGTTTGGTCAATGTCATAACTAGCCTCACCATGAGTCAATAGGAACATACCTGTGATGTGATCATGTATAGCTCCAATGACCGCCCCTCCAAATCTTGGTGAACGTATATGTTCTTGGACGCGCATTAAGATTCGCGCTTCAGCTCTTGCCTCTTCAGATTGAACAACATGTAAGTTCATTTCATCACCGTCAAAATCAGCATTATATGGAGGGCAAACACATAAGTTAATTCTGAATGTTTTCCCCTTCATTATACGAACTTCATGAGCCATCATAGACATACGATGTAAGCTAGGCTGTCTGTTGAATAACACAATATCCCCATCCATCAAATGCCTTTCAACAATAAATCCAGGCTCTAAACGATCGTGATTAAATTCCCAATTTTCATCAGTTAATTTCACTCTTCGACCATCAGGTCTAATCATGTAATTAATTCCTGGAATATATTGGTCAGGATCGGAAGGAACAAAATTTTCTTTAATTAAATTTCTCATAAAAGCTAAATTGTGAATATTAATTCTAACAGGTACGGTCAATTCACGAGCCGCTAGCTCAGGAACTCCTACTTGGTTAATACTCAGGTAAGGATCTGGCGTAATTACAGTTCGAGCAGAGAAATTTACACGCTTACCAGATAAATTAGAACGGAATCGACCTTCTTTACCCTTCAATCTCTGAACGATAGTTTTCAGAGGTCTTCCAGAGCGATGACGTGCAGTAGGTATGCCTGCTGTTTGATTATCAAAGTAAGTTGTGATGTGATATTGCAATAATTCCCATAAATCCTCAACAATAAGCTGAGGAGCTCCAGCGTCTCTATTTTCTCTTAAACGCTGATTGATTCTTAAAACATCAACTAATTTGTGCGTAAGATCATCTTCTGATCTTTCTCCAGATTCGAGAGTAATTGATGGTCTCATTGGCACAGGTGGAACTGCCAAAACAGTTAGTACCATGTATTCAGGTCTAGTTATTTTTGGGTTAAATCCTAAACAGAGCAAGTCAGCATCAGGAATCTTTTCAAGGCGTGAACGAACTTCTTTAGGTGTCAATTTACGTCCTTCTTCTCTGAAAGTAGTTGGTTTATCTAGTGTAACTTTGATTTTTTCTTCACCACAGTGCGGGCAACTTTTTGATTTAACAGCTTCTCTGACAGCCCTTCTAGAAATTCCGCCGATAGCAACAGTAGTTCCTGCCTCAGAATCCATTAAAGCTTGAATTTGTTTGTTATAATGGTCAATTCTATCCTGCGTAAGCATAATTCGACCAGAACTTGGATGTGTAGCATTCAAAACATCTTTAACAGTTTTTGAATATCCGGAATGAATCACAGGCATTGCCAAGTCAATGTGTCCAAAGTGGCCAGGATCTTCATCCATTTTACGTCCACTTGTTTTACATCTTAATCCTGGTTCAATAACTCCCATGTGTAAATCCATAAGACCCATAGGGATTGGGAAACCATCATCATCATAAGTATCAGCAGTTATGACTTTTGTAGCTGATAATTTACGAAATTCTTTTGGCCCCATAAGAGCAAAATCAATTCTGCCAATTCTCTTAGGAATCATTTCTCTCATGATAAATCCTCCAGTCTGAGTCTAGCCGCAATACCAAGTGATTTCAATTCCTCTAATAACAGCTTGAAAGCATAAGACATCGAAACAGGATAAATTGAAGTATTATCCCCCATTGGAGAAGTTAAAACACCTCGACGATCTAAGTATCCAATATGCCCTGTTTTACTGTCGACATATTGAACAGTTTTATCACTTTCATCTAACAATCTGTCTTTGATAACCATTGATGCGCCATGAGCAATCAAACAGTCACGCTCCATTTCACCAAATCTCAATCCACCCATTCTAGCTCGACCTTCAGTAGGCTGTCTTGTGAGTAATTGGACTGGTCCGCGAGATCTGGCGTGCATTTTTCCAGAAACCATGTGGTGTAATTTTTGGTAGTAAATAACGCCGATGAAAATCTCAGCATCTATTCTACGGCCAGTCTGCCCATCATACAATACTTCTCTTCCGCTATGTTTGAATCCATATTCAGCTAAGCCCTTTCTCAAATCAACCTCTTTTTCACCAGAGAATGCACTGCCATCCACAGGTCGTCCTTCCATACTTCCAACTTTCCCACCAATCATTTCTAGAACGTGAGCAACCGTCATACGAGACGGAATAGCATGCGGATTTATGATTAGATCAGGAGTAATTCCTTGTTCTGTAAATGGCATTCCTTCAGGAGGAACCATGTGTCCAATAACTCCTTTTTGTCCGTGTCTACTTGCAAATTTATCTCCCATTTCAGGAACTCTTTGATCACGAACTCTAATTCTAGCTATTCTTGACCCATTTTCAGTTTCCGATAGCATTACAGAATCAACAACCCCCTTCTCACCATGTCTTACAGTTAGTGATGATTCTCTTACTTTTTGTGGGCTTAAGAAATCAGTTGGTTCAGCTAAAAATCTAGGTGGACTTGTTTTACCGATTAAAACTTCCTTACCATGCAAGTCAATTTCAGGGTAAATTAGGCCATCTTCTTCAAGATAGAAATAAGCTTCTTCTGAGCGAGCGCCTCTCACTTCAGGGCCAGGGATTACAAAGCGATCTTCTTGACCTCCAGGATATCTTCTTTCTTCAGACATATATGTCCTAACAAAAGTAGATCTCCCAATACCACGGTCAATTGAACCTCTATTGAAAATCAATGCATCTTCCATATTATATCCATGATAAGACATAACAGCAACAACCATATTCTGACCAGCCGGTCTCTTTCTCAGAGTATTGTATTTCATTGCTTCAGTTTGGAGCATTGGTCTTTGTGCGTAATGCAACAAGTGCCCTCTTGTATCTGGACGAATACGGTAATTTGCTTGTCCCATTCCCAATGACTGTTTTGACATACCCGCTCCCATCGTACATCTTGGAGCAGAATTGTGTTCAGGGAAAGGAACATTAGAAGTTGCGACACCAAGTATAACCATAGGATCAACTTCCATATGGGTATAACGATGAGTTTTTTTGTTAGATTTTAAAGCCTCTTCATTTAGAGCAATTAGACAATTTTCTTCTTCTTCAGCATCAATATATTCAATGACACCTTTTTCGATGAGATCACCCCATTCATATTTTCCTTCAACAAGATTTTCAACATCTTTATCTTTTAGCGCTAACTTATTATTTCTGTTTACAACAATTAGTGGTCTTCTTATTCTTCCAGGGTCGCTATTGATAATTACATCATTGAGAGAGTCATCATATCTTATGTTGACGACGTCACTTATCAAATTCTTTTTTCTTCTCTGTCTAACTTCAGCAACTAAATCTTGAGGTGCTTTGTGAGAACCAATAAGATCACCATTGAAGTAAACTTTTCCATCTTTAGAAGCACTATCTTCTATAGGTCGGATATCCAAATCTTCTAAAGTCTCAAGAACAATATCGTTAGGCACATTCTCAGAAACATCCACCATTAAAGCTAAATTTTTCACCAATCCACAATTTTGTCCTTCTGGAGTTTCATTTGGACATAATCTTCCAAATTGAGTGGGGTGTAAATCACGAGCTTCAAAGTGAGGCTGAGATCTTGTAAGTGGAGAAATAACTCTTCTAAGATGTGAAAGAGTAGCCATGTTGCATGTTCGGTCTAATAACTGTGAGACGCCAGCTCTTCCGCCAGTCCAATTTCCAGTAGCCATTGCATGCATTATTTTATTTGTTAAAACATCTCTTCTAACTGCGTGATGAATGCGATTTTCTTTTCTTTTAGAGTATGAACGTTCCATTTGGTATTTCATATCGTTAAGAAGTGCTTGAAGTCCAGAACGGAATAATTCTTCCATTAAATTTCCGGCTAATTTCAATCTTTTGTTAGCATAATGGTCTTTGTCATCAGCTTTTCTTTCTCCTCGGTTTAATTCTAAAACTTCTCGAGCCATACGCCCTAAGAAAACGGCTTTTTTCCCACGGGCTTCAAAAGTAGTGCTGAGATGAGGTAAGAGAGTATTATCAAGAATATAGTTGATTCTCTTTCTTCTGTATTCTTTTGATTGTCCAGCAGCAAATCGTCTTTCTAAATATTCTAGAGCTTCTTGGGTGGTGTAAATTCCTTCAGTATTGTGAACCTCTTCTATATTTGCTAAAATTAAATTTTGCATTTCGCTCCTATTTTCAGGATTGATGTTACTCATAATTTCATCTGCAGATTCCATACCTAAAGCCATCATCAGAATTGCTAGAGGAACCTGACCAGATGCTACAGGTATAGATACAGAAAGAATACCATCTTTCTTTTTCTCAACAACAGTGAGTGCTCTGAAACCTTCTCTCTGTGAAAAGACTTTAGCTAATTCAGTTTGTCTTTGGTAGCGTTCTTCACTTTCTACCATAACTCTGTTTGGAGCTAAATCTTCAAGACAAACAAGAACTCGTTCAGTTCCGTTGACAATAAAATAACCACCGGGGTCCTCAGGGTCTTCAGATTTTGATTTTAAGCCATCTGTGTATTCTTTATCACTTGAATTTTCACCAGTGAGGTAATTACGGTGTAAATTACACAAAATTGATTTTACCATAACTGGCATATTTCCAATTTCTTCTTCTACTTCTTCAATTTCTATTCCTTCTTCAATAACTGTAAAATTGAGATATATGGGGGCTGCATAGGTCATATTACGTAATCTAGCCATCATAGGGATAGATTCAGTTTGTGAACCATTCGCCTCATAGACCATAGGTCTTCCGATTCTAATTTTTCCTAGATTAACGACAACATCCAAATCGCCCAATTCTAATCGAATCGCTCCTCTTAAAGATTCATCAGCACCTACCGAGATATTATCAACAACTCGTTGCATCCATGGGGCTGAATTTTTTTCATGTGGTAAAAAGTCGTTAAATGAACCTAATTGGTGATTTACAAGCGCAGCGCTTGGACCTGATATGCTTCTACTTTTGAAAAAAGATTTGATTAATTGCCTATTAGTGTTCATTCTTCCACCACCACTCTATATGCTAAATTTGACCCTGCACTTTCACTAACTCTATGAATCTCTACAACATCACCAGGTTTTGCTTCTTGATCAAGCGCTTTAAGGGCAGGATCCTTCAACAAAATACGAGGTAATTGTTCTCTTGATACGTTAAGAGGGTTTAGTTTGCCATCTACTTCAGAGTCATCAAGCAAAATATGCTTCGGTACAAGTTTGTTTAGCCATAAGATGTTATCATTCATTTTTTTACTCCTACTAAATGGGACAAGTGCTGGTTTCTACCCCTCTTATTCCCGATTTCCATTATGCTTCCTATCCAATAAAACACCTGGCGGGCCTGAAGGGATTCGAACCCTTGGCCGTCCGGTTAAAAGCCGGACGCTCTACCTAGCTGAGCTACAGGCCCTTGTGTCCTCTAACCATGAACAGATGAAATACTGGAGCTTGTGGCCAGTTAAGTCGTTTATATAAATTCTACCCTCAAAACAGGTCAAATTACCCTCTATAGAGGAGCACAACGCCCTATATTTAATTATTTTAAGGGCAAGCATCAAATTATCCTAAGGTTTCATAGGGATTAGTATATAAAGGATATTTTTTTAAAAAAGCGCAACAATTTTTAACATCCCTCCCCCTTCGCACATCATGCCAAGAGTGGCCATATTGACAAGTGGAGGAATTGCTCCGTGCCTTTCAGCATCTATAGGAGGCCTCATTGAAAAATATAATGAAATTTCTCCGAATTCTGTAATCATAGGTTATGAACACGGGTATAGAGGATTGCTGCTAGGTAAGAGTATAATTTTTTCAGATAAAGTTAAACAAAATTATTCAATTCTTTATAATTTTGGAGGAACACCTCTCGGCAATAGCAGAGTTAAACTTATTAATGTTACAGATTGTGTAAATAAAGGATATGTTTCAGAAGGTCAAGATCCGTTAGAAGTAGCCGCAAGGCAATTAGAAAAAGATAAAATTGATATTTTACATACAATAGGAGGCGACGACACCAACACCATGGCTGCCGCATTATCTAAATATTTAGAAAAAACAGGTAAAAAATTAACAGTCGTTGGGCTCCCAAAGACAGTAGACAATGATATAATCCCCGTTAAACAAACATTAGGAGCATGGACTGCAGCGGAGCAGGGAGCTCGTTTTTTTCAAAATATTGTTAACGAAAACACAACAAGCCGTAGACAATTGATAATTCATGAAGTAATGGGACGACATTGCGGTTGGCTTACAGCAGGAACGGCACATGAATATCGAAAATCATTAGAAAATATGTCGTTTCTTCCCGAATTAAACATTTCTAAAGAAAGATGGGATATTCATGCCGTTTACATACCTGAGATTGATGTTGATTTTCAAAAAGAATCCAAGAGGCTTCGTAAATGCATGGATGAAAATGATTCTGTGAATATATTTTTAAGTGAAGGAGCTGGAATGGATGCTATAGTTCGTGAGATTGAATCTAAAGGTGAAGAAATTCCGCGTGATGCTTTTGGACATATACGTTTAGATGATATTAATCCAGGGCAATGGTTTGCAAAACAGTTTGCAGAAGCCTTAGATGCCGACAAAACCTTAATTCAAAAAAGTGGATACTTCGCCCGTTCTGCAAAACCCAACGTAAGAGATTTAGATTTGATTAAGAAATCCGCATTTATGGCGGCTGAATTTGCATTAAATGGCAAAAGTGGTTTAGTGGGTTTAGATGAGAATAATAGCGGCGAATTAGGACTTATTGACTTGCAATTAATCAAAGGAGGCAAGGAATTTGATACAACCCAACCTTGGTTCCAGGATATGTTAATAGCAATTGGTCAAAAGTAAGCCCTAAATTGTTTTATTCAGGCTGTTTTGTGTAGTCCATGAACAAAGAAAGTTTAGCTAAAGTAGCTAGCGATATAGTAGCATCTGGTAAGGGGATCTTAGCAGCCGATGAAAGTACGCCAACAATGGGCAAAAGGTTGGCATTAATAGGTCAAGAAAATACAGAAGAGAATCGTAGAGATTTTCGTCAAGCATTGTTTGATACAGACGGGATGGAGAGCTTCATTTCAGGAGTTATTTTGTTTGAAGAAACATTAAAACAGAAATCAAGTGAAGGCGTTAGACTTTCAAAAGTTTTAGAATCAAAAGGAGTTTATCCAGGAATAAAAGTCGATAAAGGAGCCCATCCGATGGGTGGTTCACCTTCTGAGAAATTAACAAAAGGACTTGATGAACTGTATGAGAGATGTTTGGACTATTACAAGTTAGGGGCAAGATTTGCTAAATGGCGCGCAGTCATAATTATTGGAGATGGCATACCTACAGATGATTGCATCAAAGCCAACGCATCAGCACTTGCGAAATATGCAAAAGCCTGTCAAGAAGCAGAATTAGTACCAATTGTTGAACCTGAAGTATTGATGGACGGAGATCATACGATTGAAAGATGTTATGAAGTTTCAGAAAAGACTCTCAAAGTAGTTTTTGCAGAATTAGAAAAAGAAGGAGTTTATTTGCCAGGAATATTATTGAAACCAAATATGGTTATTTCAGGTAAAGGTTGTTCAGTCCAAGGCGATATAAATGCCGTTGCAGAGATGACAGTAAAATGCCTCAAATCATCAGTCCCTGCAGATGTTCCTGGCATCGTATTCCTTTCAGGCGGTCAATCTGAAACTGAAGCTACTGAACATTTGAATGCAATGAATATGATGGGAGACCATCCTTGGGCCTTGAGTTTTTCATATGGTCGGGCACTTCAACAGTCAGCGTTGCACACTTGGAATGGAAATAATGCTAATTTAGAAACAACTTATGCTACTTTTTACCACAGAGCCGAGATGAATTCTAAAGCCTGTCATGGAGAATATTCACCAGAATTAGAAATATAAGAATAAAATGAAAAAAATAGCAGTATTAGCAGCCGCTCTCGTTATAGTTGCCGGAGTCAGTGGAGCATATGGCTATTTTTTTATTTACAAATCCGAAGAATCACCCCCTTCATCAATAGAAACAGAATTGGATGAAGGGCCACAAAATTCAAACGATACTGTTGATGAAGAACCCGTAGCCCCTCCTGTAGAAAGTAATGACACTTTTTTCCGCGGATTGAGAGAAGATTGTATCGTTCATGGAGGTTTTGAGAGATGTTGGCTAACGTATGTTCCAGATAGTACAGATGAAACAAACTCAGTCCCTCTTTTGCTTGATCTTCATGGTTTTGGAGGAAATAGTTATCAACAAATGAACCATACTGAAATGGATAAAATAGCCGAGGATAATAACGCAATTATCTTATTTCCCCAAGGATATGGTGATTCTTGGAATTTCGGCATCTGTTGTGGAGACGCTAAAGAAAACAATATTGATGATGTAGATTTCATTCGTGGTGTGATTAACCGTTCTTTGGAAGAGTTTCCGATAGATTCGAATAGAGTTTATCTTACAGGACATTCAAATGGGTGTGCAATGTCTCAAGGCCTTGCCAATGAGGCATCAGATATAATTACGGCAGTTGCATGCGTTGCAATGTATTTTATAGGAGATGAATCACCTAATTACTCCCCCATCCCCGTGATGGAAATTCACGGTTTCTTTGATGAAATTGCACATTATTCTAATTTAATGGCAACAGGCATTGTGTTTGATTATATTCTCGGTGTTTCTGATGGAGGTACTAATTGGAATACTGGAGCTATTCAAAATTTATATTTTTGGAAAGAAATGAATGCATGTTCAGGCACCATTCCAGATAGAAACGAAGAATCCATATATTACAACATTCAAGGATTCACAGATTGTACTAATGGGGCAGAAGTAGCCTTAGTTACAATTCATGCAGGAACTCATGATGCTTATTCAGGAGGATTAGGCAATGGAGGTACTGTAGACACGGCTCAAATTATTTGGGATTTTCTGAGTAATCATTCCAAATAATAAATATTATATCTCCCTATTTGGTTTCAAATTCCCGTGACTGATACCAAAAAAGTTAAACTTTCCGAAGGCGAAGCTTTGAAGAATAAAGATTTAAAAGCTTCAGACAATAAGGTACAAATTTGGATTCCTAAGTCTACTTTAGAGTATGAAGAAGAGAAATTAAAATTACAGATAGAACTCTTAAAATTACAAACCCATGTTAAAAAAACAGGCCAAAGAATAGTTTTGTTATTTGAAGGTCGAGATGCAGCAGGTAAAGGCGGTACAATCAAAAGAATTCGAGAACATCTTAATCCCCGAGGTGCACGTGTCGTAGCTTTAGAAAAGCCAAGCGATACCGAGAAAACTCAATGGTATTTTCAAAGATATACAGATCATTTACCATCAGCTGGAGAAATAGTTATTTTCGATAGAAGTTGGTACAATAGAGCTATGGTTGAGCCCGTAATGGGTTTTTGTACTGATGAACAACATAAACGCTTCTTGAAGTACGCTCCTGTTTTTGAACGTATTTTAGTAAAAGAGGGGATAATCTTAATTAAATTATATTTCTCAGTATCTAAAAAGATGCAGCTTAAAAGATTTGAAAAAAGATCTAAAGATCCGTTAAAACAATACAAATTGTCCCCTGTAGATATGCAGGCTCAAGATTTGTGGGGCGAATACACTATGCGAAAGTTCCAGATGTTATTGGAAACGAATACGACTTTATCACCTTGGACGGTTGTCCGTTCAGATAATAAGAAAAAAGCCAGAGTTAATTGCATGAAATATATCCTTTCAATGATAGACTATGAAGGTAAAATTTCAGATGATGAATTAATTCTAGATTCGAAAATTTTGATAAGCGGAATAGATGAGTTAAAATTGATGGAATCTAATTTAGCGAAACCCCATAAATTACCAGGTTAAGCCAAAGGCCCGACAGCATCGCCGATAAACAGAACAATTGTAGCACTTGCTGTAATTAATACATTATCATCAATGGGTCCGAATTCATATCTTTCAACAAAGGTTGCTACAATTGCTGCTATAATACCCCATATGGGAAGGCCAGGAGTTGCTTGATCACCCAAGTAATAACCTATAGGAATGCAAACAATCGCCATGAAGACATTTCCAATAGGGTTCTTGGTTCTATATCCAAATTTAATATTTCTTGCAATTCCAGTTACTCCATCTCCAAAAGCCATGAAAAGTAGAGGCATAATTGCTAGATATGGGTCGTCAAGTACTTCCCAAAGAATATACACAGAAACTCCAGCCATGAAACAGAAGTTGACGTCATTCTTATTGTCATTTGTTTGCACCCAATATAGTAAGTGTCCAGTGTAGTATGGAATGTATGTAATAATTGTAAATAATATTCCAATGTATAATGCATAAATTGGTTCATTTAGCACAGATGGAGCCATTATTCCAATTAACCCTCCACAAAACATATGTAATATTTTTCTGTTATAATATATGGCAACATTTTCTTTGAGATTACGCGCCATCATCAATTCAAAAACCCATTTTGTTCCAAAGATAATAAACACACCATAGATTACTAGGGCGCCAATCAAAACTAATTGGTCCATTATTTGATATTTGAGCTTATCCTACTTAAGCGAATTGCTAAAAAGAGCAGATTTATGTTATTCTATGAGACCTTTCCATTTAGCCTTCCCAGTAGACAATCTCGAAAAAACTCGTGAATTTTACACAAAAGTATTAGGATGTAACGAAGGTCGTAGTTCTAATAAATGGATAGATTTTGATATGTACGGACATCAAGTTGTAGCGCATTTGGTTGATAAACTTGACAAAATTCAAACTAATCCAGTAGATGGTAATGACGTTCCAGCTAGTCATTTTGGAGTTATACTAACTATAAGCGAATGGGGAGATTTAGCTAAACAGTTAAAGAAAAAAGGTATGGATTTTATTATTGAACCATATACTAGGTTTAAGGGTAAAATAGGAGAACAGTCTACAATGTTTTTCTTAGATCCTTGCGGGAATGCATTAGAATTCAAAGCCTTTAGAAATGATGGTATGATTTTTGCTAAAGATTAACAGTAGTCAGAATTGTATTTCCAAGTAATTGTGTCATTTTCTTCCAGTATCAAACTAGAAGCCCCAATATTTGCAATTTCTCCATTGTGTAAGAGTTCCCAATATGCACAATTGCCAGCTATTCCATCAATCTCATCAATAAATACACCTAAAGTAGGATGCCAACTAAACGTTACTTGGAAGTTATCTTCACTAGCTTCTAAAGTCGCATTTAATGCTGAAGTATCATCAATCACAGTCACGTTGTAGTTTACAATTGTAATGTTTGTATTGGCCGTTGCATTTTCTTCAGCTCCGTTGTAATTTATTATGACTGTAACGTTGGCTATTTCCACATCTGGTTGTTGGTATATTATTTTTTCAATGTATTCCTGTTCATCTTGTAAGGCAGTATATGCACCCCAAGCAAGCAAATTCATTATAACTAATGCCCCTGTAATTTGCATAATATTTTGATTCATAGATTATCATTTATTGGGCATCAGTTTATTTATTTTACTATATAGATCTAAAATAATAATAATACAATCGTAATACAATCGTAATCTATTTATAATATATTGTAATCGATGTTTTATGTCAAGACGTTCAAGGTATGCCTTAACAAAAGTTTCAGCAGATCTTCCAGCTTCGTTGGTTCAGCAATTAGATGGTTGGAAAGCTTCAATCGAAGGAATAAATCGTTCTCAATTGATTTCAGACTTATTGAAATGGTCATTAGATGAAGGAGCTATAGACTCCCTATATCCTGAATGTGAACATAATCATAAACATGAAGCAGAAGTAAATTGTAGTTGTAAATTGGGATGTTGTTAGATGGATGCACAGGCGTCAGTACTTGTTTTTGCCGCAGTTATGTTCATATCAGTAGCTGCTTTTGGTTATATCCCTTTAACCTTAGAATTATCATCTAACAATCTTAAAAAATTAACGGCGATAGGTGCCGGAGTTTTGATCGCATCAGCTTTTCTTGTTGTAATACCTGAAGCTTTAGAATTATTTGAAGACCATGAAGATGATGACAGCAAAATTGCAGGATTGATTGCCCTAGTGATTCTCGAAGTTGATCGCGGAGATATCAGCGCAGATCAAGCCATAGAAGAAATTGAAACATTAGTCGGAGGTCATGATGGGCATGGACATGAAGATTCACACAGTGAAGAATCTACCGAAGACTTACTTTCTGAATTAGTACTTCACGTTATAGAAGAAGTAGAAGAAGATGAAATTAATGCTACAGCAGGGTTAGAGGAAATTGAGGAGTTAATCTCAGACACGTCACATTCTCACGATGAGGAAGGCCATATAGAACCTTCAACATTAGGTCTAGCAATTTTATTTGGTTTTGTATTGATGCTTTTGTTAGAAACGTTTGGTTTACCACATGCAATACATCATGACGAAGATAAGGATCTTTTAGGTCTTTCAGCAACAATCGGCCTGATAGCTCATGCAGCAGCAGACGGACTTGCAGTTGGGGCTTCAGTATCCAGCAGTGCAGAAACAGGTTTGATTGTGTTTGTAGCAATCATGCTTCATAAGGGGCCTGCAGCTTTTGGTCTTTCTTCCTTCTTAAAACATATTAAAATAGAAGATTCAAAGGCAAAAATGTACTTGATTTTATTTGCTTTATCATCACCTGTAGTGGCAGTTCTTACTTTTTTTGCACTAAAAGACACTTCATTTGCTACCGACGATAATATAGGGCTAACATTACTATTTTCAGCAGGTACTTTCATCTATGTTGCAACAGTGGACGTACTTCCTGAAGTTCATAGCCATGATCATAATCATGACGATCCAGTTTGGTTTGTTGTACTAGGTGTGTTTTTAGTATTTTTGACAACCTTAATCGGCCACGTTCATTAAAATCTGACTGCCGTTTGTTTTATATGCCGCGTTCCTCGATAAGATACTATGGAAGGATATTGCGTAAAGTGCAAAGCCAAAAGAGAAATCGGTAACGGAGAAGAAGTCACAATGAAGAATGGTCGTAGAGCAATGAAAGGATCATGCGGAACCTGTGGCACTGGAATGTACCGAATTCTAGGTAAAGCTTAGTTAAGTAGAAAAAATATTTTTGTCTACTGAATAGTTGCTACACTCACAATTTTTAGGATAATAATCCTAAAATTACTAGGATTATACCTAGTAATACCACAATTAGCGTAGCGGTTATCAAATAGTTCATACTATTATTTCCCTCATTATCAAAGGTTGTTTCTTCTATTAGTTCTATATTTTTTATGTTTGCTTTCCAGATAACGTCAAAAACATCACCAACTATAGGGATTGAACCAATAGCAAACTCAAGGGCTATGTTTGTAGCCATTTGAGCTACAATTTTAGGGGACGCACCCATTTTTATTCCTGAATACAAAATATAGGTTGAAAGAACTCCCCCAATTAAATCACCAATTACAGGTATAGTTCCAATTATTGGGTCAAGACCTATTTTGTAATTTGTTCCAGGTATCTTGATAGATTCATCCAATCTTTCTCCTAGAATTCGTAGTCTCAATAACCGTTCTTCTTTGATTTCATTCAATTCATCATTCATTTTTAACTCTTTGTTTTTTCAAAAAATCTTCTATTTTGTTTCTAAGTTCTTTCTTTTCATAATGTTTATTTTTTACATTTATTGTAGAATTTAACCATTCTTTCATTTCTGAATCAATAATTTTATAAAAAATATTTCTTCCAACTCGCTTTTGACTTATTATTTCTGAATTTACTAATGTAGCCAAATGCCTAGAGACGGTCGTTTGATCCTTACCCGCTCTAATAGTCAAATCGGTTACATTGTGTTCTTTAATCATTAAAGTTTGAACAATTTTTAATCTTGTTTCATTTCCAAGAGCCTTGAAAATAGAACTGTTCATTAAATATATGTATAAATGCACATATATTAATATATCCTGCAAAAAATTTAACTTAAACCAGCTGCAAGAATGAAAGCCAGCATGGCAACCCCCATCCCTTGTTTGATATTTTTCTGTCCCTTGAAATAATTGCCTTTCTTTGCATTGTAGGTTCCAAAAAACATAATTGCATTTGCAAACGTTATTCCCCCAATATAAACATTCAATGCTATTTCTTCAAATTGACTTGTTGCAGTATAACTTAAGCCGACTGCAATTCCAAGTATCAAAATAGCTATATTTAATGAATAATCAATCCCAATTCTTGAAGGAAGTGTTTTCCTATCACGATCGCCTTCTAAATCTTGAATATCTTTTACTATTTCACGGGCGATAGTGGCAAGAAAAGCAAGTCCAAATATCCATATTGTGGATTCAGGATTGTTAACCGCCATTCCGGCATATAGAAAAACAGCACCAGACATAAACCCAACAGCAATGTTTCCAGTAATTCCTGCAGCTTTTAATCCATTTTCATAGGCAGTTAGAGTTATTATCCCTAGTAATGCAATTACAAATGGCATCAAATCAAGATTTTCAATCATATTTGGAGCAAGAAATAAAATTGCAAGCCCCAATCCCAGCAAAGCATAGGAATAATTTAAGGCCGTATCAGCAGATATTTCTCCAGAAGGTATTGGTCTATTTGGATGATTTTCTTTATCCGACTCCCGATCATTGTAATCATTTAATGTATTTCCACCCCCTACTAGCATCATAGCAGATATACAACAAATAGCAATTTCAATTTGAAATTCAATTATTTCAGGCCCTGCTGCAATAAATGCACCAGCTATGACTGCTATTGCAGTTAGAATGGCATTTCCAGGTCTAATCAAAGCGATATAGGGATTCATCCAACACGACTTCCTAGCTCACAACTAGGGTCTGGTTTCAAAAGGCGAACGGTCCCGTCTTTTTCAACACCTCCTAAAACTAAAACTTCAGACATAATAGGTCCGATTTGTTTTGGCAGAAAATTAAAAACAGCAACTATTTCACGTCCCAATAATTCTTCATGTGTATAATTAGTAACTTGAGCTGAAGTTTTTCTAACGCCTAATTTTCCAAAATCAATAGTTAAAATATATGCTGGTTTTCTTGCTTCAGGGAAATCCTTGACATCACAAATTTTCCCAACGCGAATGTCAACTTTGGTAAAATCAGTCCATTCAATCGTTTCACTCACAATACCTTATTGCAATGCCAATACAAAGTCTTTTATCTAAAAAAAAAAGTCTGTAGTATGGATCAAGGCAAGTTTGTTCATTACGAAGGTTCTAAATCTTATCCTATAGAAGAGATGCAAGAGCGTTCAGCAAAGTTTCTTGAAGATATTCAACGAAGACGCACCATTCGAGATTTTTCAGATAAATTTGTACCTGAAAATATAATTGTTAATTGCTTAAAATCTGCAGGAACGGCACCCAGTGGGGCAAATCGTCAACCATGGCATTTTTCAATCATAAGTAATCCTGAAACTAAAAGAAAAATAAGAGAAGCTGCAGAAGAAGAAGAAAAAAAATTTTATAACGAAAGAGCGCCAGATGAGTGGCTAGAAGCTTTGGAACCATTAGGAACTGATGAGAACAAACCTTTTCTTGAGAAAGCCCCTTATTTGATTGTAATATTTTCTGAAGCTTATGGATTAGACGAGAAAGGAAATAAGATTAAGAATTACTATGTTCCAGAATCAGTAGGTATTGCTACAGGTATTTTGATTACAGCGCTTCACAATGCAGGCTTAGCCACCCTGACCCATACACCAAGTCCTATGAATTTCTTACGTGAAATATTAGGGAGAGGAGAAAACGAAAGGGCATTCTTGATTCTTGTTACAGGTTTTCCTTCTGAAAAAGCTACAGTCCCAAATATCCAAAAGAAGAAATTAGAAGATTATACTTCCTTTTTCTAATCTAAATAAACATTCAAAATAGGTTTTTGATCCATGTGGAAGAAGCTGTACGTAGCCCACCACGTAATCATATCAAGAGAGTTAACAAGATTATTTTTTCCAGTTGCATTATTTCCGTAATCTCTGCTTTGTGTATCCATCCAGTCTTCCATCTCTTCTAAAGTGTCACAAGTTTGGTGATAACACCAATATCCATCAACTAATCCACCATAGCCTAGAGTAATCGTACCTAAATTATCTTGGAAAGACGCATGATCACTTCGTGCCGTTGTATCTTCATATATTATTATTTCAGGTCTATCTTGTTCGACCCAAACATCATATTTCCACGTATCTTCCGAATTATTATCACCACCAACTAAAATATCTTGTTGCATTGAAACATTAATTGCGTCAGATCCAATCCATTGACTGAGATACACCATATCTGGCTGGTCAATTTTATTGTAATTTAGCGAAGGTCCAATGTATATTCTCATAGGCCAAACTTCACTATCTTTTGGATATCCATCAGCATCAGGTTGTGGATCAGGATCACAATTACCATCGCCACCATGTTCATCACCACAAGGAGCCCCTCCTCCGCCGGGCCAATTAACGCCAGCCATGTCTAAATTTATGTAATTAGTAACAGTTACTCCAGGATGTTCGTCATCTAAAGTATCAGTCCAATAGTCACTACCTCTTTTTCCACCTTCTTCTCCGGACCACAAACAGAATACCATTGTTCTTCGAGTGTCATATGGCATGTCAGCCATTGCTTCAGCAGTAGCTAAGACCATAGAAGTTCCTGCTGTATTATCATAAGCACCGTATCGGGTACCGTAAGTTCTTGATCCTGAATCATGAGGATCAACTAATACGGCATTTGCAGGTGGAGCAATATCAAAATGAGCGCCAAAGACCAACCATTCATCAGGATAAAGAGTACCATCTCTAAATCCACAAACATTGTATGCTTCAGGGTTTTGATTTTCTAGCACATCAGTTAAATCAAATCGTTGTGTTTCTACACGCAATCCGTAAGCCGTCATTTCAGCAATTAAAAATTGAGCCGCATCTTCGTATGCTAAATTTCCTTGTCCGGCCCATCTATCAAGATACCCTACAGCCCCGTCAGCAGGATCTAAAAGATCAGGAGTGTCATCTGTAATGCGATGAATATTATTGTATACAGTTCGACCATCTACAAACCCAGTTGAGAATAATCCACCTTCATCTATAGAATAAGCTGCTGAAATTTGCCTTTCGATATCAATTCGAACAGGAATAGTAATGCCAGCCTTTTCTTTTGTGTTATTTAGAGTATAAAGGGCATTTCCTTCAGCAGGTTCTATTCTTGAAACAGACATTCCACCTTCTTTCATTCCATTTCGCTTGACCCATTGATCCCAACTTTCGTTCGGATTTCTTATTGGCCAATTTTCCGTACTATATTTTGCTAAAAATATAAAGGCCGTGTCAATCCGAGGTGGAGCTAGAGAGATTAATTGTTTAGTATCTCCGGCTTTCATATCTAATACAGTGCCATTTTGCACATAATTAGACAAAGGATCAATAACTAAATTAGGGATAAAAACAGACATGTCTTTTTTTGCAGTTATAACTAGAGGTTGAAATTCTCCTGCAATCATCACTTCAGGTGAAATGACAATATCATTTGCTGTGATCATATTTGGTTTTTCATCCTCTAAACACCCTGCAATAGAGGGCATCAAAAATAAGAAAGCTAATGCTATTGTTCCTAATCGGTTCACATTTCCTTATAGGTCTGAGTTTTAAGAGATATCTACTCTTCTATGCAATCAGTATGCAAACAAACCGGAGGCGTGAAAAAAACTTTGCTATCTCTATTTATTTCATGGAGCCTTAAAACACTATTTCCACTAAGATCTATATCTATAGCAGCTTCAGTACTTGGAGGCAAATAATCTTCACCAATATCTCTAAGTGAAAGGCGTATCTTGTGCCCTTCAGGGATTAAAACGTCCATAGCAAAAAACTCCATTTTGGCCCTTATGGTAATGCCCGGAACAATGTTTTGGTATTCATTTCCTCCTTTATGATATCTTAAATCCATTATGGCGTGTCCAATGTGTATACATTCACCATCTGTAGAACAATCCTCCATAAGTGCATAGAGCGATCCGCCAGAACTTAGAGGTGTAACATCCATGTGCAATTGAGGTAAACCTCCAAATCGGAAGTCAGTAGCGTATCCCTCCGTTTCCAAAACAATCCAGTCATCTGTTGCTTCCATACCAGGGTAAACAGTTGAACCCATTATACTTTCACTAATTAGGCTAAGATTATTTCCCCCTAAATCCATCTCGATTACTTTAGAATCTTTGGCAGGATAGCTCTCTTCTACTCTCCATTCACCCCGATTATTTTGTATTTCTGAGTACAAGCTTGGCTTAGGTCCAGTTTCTTGTAGATAATAGGTAAACCATTCCAATAAGTCTTGCATCCAATCAAACCTCACCATTTGTGGATAAGCTTCCGATCCTCTACCAGGGTCAGATCTTTGTTTTTGATAATCTGGCCTATCAGGGTAATCATGATCCCATTGCCCCATCAGAACCTTTGCTTCTATTCCATGATCTAATAATTTGTTAATCGTTGGAACGGCCATATGTGGATCCACATTCCAATCATGGAATCCTTGTACAATGTAAACCGAACCTCTATAATTCTCTAAAACCCTATCAAGGAAATATCGTTCTTCCCAATAACTTTCAATAAATTCATTTCCCGCAAAAACATAACCATTTGTTGCATGTATCGGTCCTAATAGATAATCTTCACAAGCATTTTGCAGATTTTCATCACCTTTGTCAGCTTCAAAACCATATGATCCATAAACTACATTGTGCATGAAAGGAGCTCTAGCTTCAGAAGAACCATTTTTCCACATAAGTTCTCTAACACCAATTAATCCAGAAATTGGAACAATTGTTTTGAGATATTCATCACCATACATTGCAGCCTGCCAAGGAGTTGAACCATCGTATGATTTTCCAATCATCCCTACATTTCCATTCGACCATTCTTGAGTTGCAAGCCACTCAACTGCGGCATTGATTCCTTCTTGTTCAGCAAAGCCCATTAAGTCCATGCAGTGATTTGACATCCCCGTTCCAGTAACTGAAACTTGTGCAAAAGCAAACCCGTGCGGCAATATGTTATAGATTATACCAGCCCCCAACCAACTCCCTGGCTGGGAAACATCAGGAGTTTGAGCAGAAGTTTCACCAAAATAAGGTCCAAATTCAGCAATTACAGGAACTTTCACTCCAGCCGGAACTTTCGGCCTCCAAAAAGCTAAACTAATTTGTGGACAATCCATCCCTATTGAGCAAGTTACAGCAGCACCACCTTCTCCTATAGGTAAATCATATTCAACATATACATGCTCAGAATTAAACTCATTATCAGTTTCTAATATTTCATATTCACCTTGTTGTAAAACAAAACTGTACGCTTGTGTAGTATCATAAGGGAGTTGGTTTCTAGCCCAAACAGGTACACGTTGCGACAAATTTAAATTTTCACTATCTTGCATATAGACTAACATTCCGCTTCCCAACAATATTGAAATGGTTAGTAGTGAGAAAATTTGTCCAGAAATGCTTGTATCTTTCATTTACTAGCAGCAGCTGCTTTCAGAACCGCAACCACATTCTCCTTTCTTTCCTTCAGGAGCTGGATTAGGGTTATTTATTCTAAAACCTTCACCGACTTCAGTTACAACATAATCGATTTCAGTTCCCTTTACTTTTTCAATATCCTCACTGTTAACTAAAAATTTCAACCCATTTGCTTCAACAGCAGTATCATTTTCCCTTTCTTCATCAGGTCCTAATGCATACTGATAGCCTCCACTGCAGCCTCCTACAAAGACACCTAATCTCAAAGATTTCCCATCCATATCTTGTTCACTAAGAGACTTGTTGATTTTTTCTGCAGCAGTTTCGGTTACGCTAATCATAGATATACGACCAGAAGTTTGATTTTATAGTTTACTGGTGCAAAGTTATGACTGGGGAAATGTTCCTCACACTAGTTTTAAATGATAAATAAACGCTAAAGAAATTTTTCATTCCATTAATAATTACTTTGTGCCAAGTAGGCTTAATAGGGGTATCATAAACAACGAAAGGATTTTTGTAAATTTCAGTCGCAGTCCAGAGGTACATATCTGAAGCAGTTTGGACGGCTATTCTCATTCTTTTTGGAATATATTGTATACCAAATTCAGCTTTTTTTTGCCATTCAAAATAAACTTTAATTTGAGAACGGATGAATGCCTTGAATTGTTCGGGTTTTCTTCTAGCTTCACCTCTTGTAAGGTTAGTTAGGCCAAACTTTTCCATACTGTCTTTTGGAAAATAAGTTCGATTCAAATCTAAGTCTTCATCAATGTCTCTGATAAAATTAATAAATTGCATTGCTTTGCCTAGATATTGTGCAGAATCATCAGCATATTCATCCATTTTCATTACACGATTCATCATCAATCCAATAACTTCAGCAGATCCGTACAAGTATCTATTCAATTCATCCAGGTCTTCATATTCAGATTTTTTCGTATCCATCTCCATCGATTCTAAAAATGCGTCAACCCATTTTTCTTTAAAATTCATTCTCTTAGATAAACTAATAAAATTGGTGATTATTGAATTATCAATTTTTTCTCCATTCAATGCACCATAGTACATTGCTTTGAAATTATTGAATCCTTCAATATTTTGTGGAACTGAATCAACGTAATCATCAGCTACTCTTACAAAGCTGTAAAGCGTCGTAACATCTTCTCTGATTGCCTTTGGGAAAAGTTTGGTACTGTTGTAGTAAGTTGTACTTCCATTTTTGAATATGAGATTAGGATCATTCGGCGTTTCAGGATTTCCAAAATTACTTGTTGAATACATATTAATGTTAAATATTACGATATAGTGCATAAATCAGTATATAAAAGAAGCAACATAGTGCCTAATTATAATGCATTCAAAGTATCTAATGTGTCTTTGTTAGCTAATACGATTCCTTCCTGAAGTTCTCCGTCTACCATTCCCTGAGTCCCTAAGCCACCCAGAAAAATTTTTGAATCTGGTAAAGCCTTTGCTAATTCTCTAGAAATTATTTTTGCATTAAATAAATAGCGAGCAATAGTAACTGAAATGAATACGATATCAGGTCTAGCATGAATGGCAAAATCAATTATTGCCTTATTGGTGGCCTTTGTCTTTTCTTCCATGTACCAAGCTCCACCTATGTTAGTTACACGATAATTTCTTATTTTTAATAATCCTTCAAGAACTAAATTCGACATTGTGTGATCATCTCCTTCAGGATTACAAATAACAGCCAATCCTTCAATCAAGCCTTTTGATTTTATTTTATGATTATTCATTTGAATAATCTTTTTCATAATATTGGTAATCATATGTTCTTGGGCAATACCAATCTCGCCATCATACCACATTTTCCCAGTGTCAGTCATGATTCTGGTTACAGCCTCAACATAGAATCTTTGAAGGCCAATTAGATTAACTAATTCATCGCTCTTTTCTATAGCCATTTCTTCATCTCCCGTCAGTAGACATCTCGAGAGAATATTTTCTAAATTCTTTTGTTTTTCTACTACTTTTTCATCTAATTTAGTTTGATTATTTACAAAGAATTTTCTGATAGAACTATTATGGTAGTCTTTTGGAATATCATCAATTGTAAGATTCTTCAAAGAACCAAGATATTCCAAAACCTTCTGTTTTGAAGTTTTTTTCACTTTATCCCATTGACTTTCAACGAGATATGCATATTTTTTTCCTTTTATTTTTTTTGTTCGTATGTATGCTATGTTAACACCCCTTTCTTTTTTAGTTCATCAACTAATATTTGTGAAGAGATAACTGTAGTAGGAACACCAACGCCAGGGTGGTTGTATTGTCCCGTATAGTAAAGATTTTTTATTTTAGAGCTTTTGTGTCTGGGTCTGAAAACAGCAGTTTGCCACAAAGTGTGAGCCATTCCTAACCCCGTTCCTTTGTAGGCATTATATCGTTCTTTGAAATCTCTATGTGTAAAGAGAGACTTAACGACAATATCATCTTTTATTTTTTCTCCAGTTTCTTTTTCAAATTTTTCTAAAACTTTATCAAAATAAACTTCACGAATGCTATCCGAATCATCTAAATCAGGTGCAACCGGGACTAAAAAGAATAGATTTTCCATATTCTTCGGGGCAACATCTTTATCAATCCTTGAGGGGCAGCAGACATAGAAATTTGGATTATCAGGCCATTTTGGCGTCTTAAAAACTTGATCAAAATGTTCATTCCAATTATCGTTGAAGAAGTAATTATGATGAGTTAAACAATTAATTTTACGTTTGACTCCAATATAGGCTAAATGCATTGATACAGCCATAGTTTTCTTTTCCCAGTAATTTGATTTATAGGTCTGATGTTTTTCCTCTAGTAATTGCGTTTCACCATGGTGATAGTCAGCATTATTTATTACTAAATCCGCATTATATTCGCCATTCTTGGTAACTATTTTTGTTGCTAGTTTTCCTTTTACGTTAATTTTTGTTACAGCTTCATTAAACTTAAATTCAACACCATATTTTTTGCCTATATTGTAAATTTCATTTGCTAGCCCATTCATTCCGCCTTTTGGGTAATAAATTCCATGATGATGGTCTAAGTAAGACATCATGCAGTACATACCAGGAACATTTCTTGGGTCTCCACCTAGGAAAACAGTAACCCATTCCAGTAATTTTTGAGCTTTAGGATTCTTAAAATAGGTTTTAACTCTTTTATGATAATTAGTAAATGGCTTTAATTTTAAACCATCTATTATCATACTTGGAGTAAAAATACTAAAAATTGAATTATATGTTCTATATACTAAGCGTTTCATAGAAACGTCATATTGTTTTTTACAAACATCTAAATATTTTTTAAGTTTTTCAGCACCATTAACTTCTAATCTATCAAAAGTATCATAATTTTTTTCAACATTACTTGAGATATCAATAACATCGCCATCATCAAAAAACACACGATATGAAGGATCCAATTTTTTTAATTCAAGAAGTTCAGATGCATCTTCACCAAATTCATTAAAAAATCGTTGAAAAGCCTGTGGCCACATATACCATGAGGGCCCCATATCAAACCGAAATCCATCTTTTACTAACAAACTAGCTTTACCACCAGGCTGTTCATTTTTTTCTATAACGGTTACACTATGCCCTTCCTTTGCTAAAAGTGCAGCAGCAGTTAAACCGCCATATCCTGCGCCAATTATCACAATATTTTTCACTAAAGATCCTCCTCTTTTCTTTTTCCTAATAAATGTCTAAAGCATTCTTCTAAATTTTCAAATCTGAATTTATATCCAGATTTTGTTAGTTTAGATGAATCAACTTTGATACTAGACAACGCAAGAACATCTCCAAATTCACCCAAGAATGTTTTTAGAATAAATCCTGGAACAGGAATAACAGTAGTTAGTTTACCCAATTTCCCCCAGAAAACTCTTGCGAGAGTGGCAGCCCATTCTTTTTGTCTAACTGGGTTAGGAGATGCAATATTTACAGCCCCGGAAAGCGATTCCGTGGTAATGGAATGATAGATACTACCTATTGCGTCATCTACAGCTATCCAAGACCACCATTGTGCCCCTCCAGCCACAGGAGGGTTTGATCCCATCATAGCAGGTAACGAAAGCACTTGTAATGCACCACCTTGAGGAGACATAACGGGCGCCAATCTAAGAAATACTACACGAATTCCAGCGTCAATCGCAGGTTTGGCTGCCGCTTCCCATTCACTAACTACGTGTGAAAAATAATCGTTTCCTTTTTTAGCATCTTCAGACAATAGTTTTTCACCACAGTCTCCATAATATCCAATAGCTGAAGCACAAACTAAAACTTTAGGTTTTTTGTTAAGAGACGCTAAATGTTCTGCGATTAATCTAGTACCCTTTACTCTACTTTCTAGAATTTCTTTACGTTTCCATTCAGTCCAAGGTATTGGTATTTTTCCAGCAAGTGGTTTGTTAATCGGTTCTCCAGCTAAATGTACTATTGCATCTTTTCCTTCTAAACTACTGATAGTTCTTCTTTGGATATCCCAACTCAATTCGCCTTTTCTTGGTCTTCCTCTAACAATGTTTTCTACTTTATGGCCGGCAGTAGTTAGGTAAGGAATTAATTCTGATCCAATTAGTCCAGAACCGCCAGTTACAGCAATATCCAGAGTTTCACCATTATATTTAGATTGAGCATAAAGATCATTTTCAGTTATATTTCTTCTATAGGCAAACATTTGCCTTAATCGTTTTTTTGTGTACCAACTGCCAAATAAAGAACCAAAAGGATCAATAGGAAAATCATAGTATATCTCATCTTTTAGTATTGAACTATTTTCTCCATCCTTTTCGAAGAGATGTTGATGATGCCAAGCCCCATTCCAGAACGGCAAAGGACCCACGAACGGGCCACTCCTTTGATCTTCCATAAATTGTAAGTTTTTCTTGAAGCTGTGGTGTTTTGCAACCCAAATTAGAGGAACGTAAGGAAGTTTGATATGAACCTCACCTCCATCTATTCCTCCTTTTCGATACTTTACTGCGACAGGATCAAAAGAAGGCGTGAGCCTTTCATAAGCTCCCGAATTCTCGTGCCAATTAAACAATTTCTCGACAGGCACATCGAGTTTTAGCATCGATGAGAAGTGGTGTTTTGTTTTCGTTTTTGACATCATAGGGCCTAAAATACAATCCCTAGTGCTCAACTTAGTATATAAGAATCACAATATAGTGCCTAATTCGGCTTTGGACAAGGCTTAATCATTGCTTTCTTCAGTCTCCAACCGTGAGTCGTAAAAATCACAATCCATCAATCGCAAGACGCATAGTTAGAGAAATCAAGGAAGGGCAATCTCCAGAAACATTGATATCTATTACTAAAGATATTACAGATCCCTATTACCTTTCTCTAAGTCAGGTTTCTATAGCTTCAAATTGTTCGCTGAAGCCTCCAAAAGCTGAAAAATTATTCAAATCAGCGTTTTCCAACTATGGCAAAGTAAACCAATCTTGGCGTCGGATTGAACTTTTAGGTGAAATTTCGAAAAGAATGAAAAATATAACAGATTCGGAGTTAAAATATTCTCAATACAACAAAATTTTATCTTTATCACATGAGGAAAAGACGGAGGACACTAAAAATTTCTTTGTAAAACACTCAAAAACATTCCCTTCAATAAATCTAGAAAATTTGCTAAATTTTTCGGTTAAAATAAAAGGCTATGAATTCGAATCATCAAAAGCAGTTATTCGAAGTTGGATTAGCAAAAGACAAGTGGAACCACTTGTTACACTTCTTTCTGAATTAAAAGGCGATATTCGGGTAAAACTTTTAGGATATCTACATTTTCAAATAAGCAAATCTAAGACTGATGTTGGTACATCACCACTTGAAATTGCGCTAAAATCCACTAGTTCTGAAGAAATGTTTAGATATTTGGTTAGAGTTAGTTCCAAACCATCTGATTTGAAATTGATTGAATCTTTTATCTCATCTAAATCACTTGAAATTTCTGTACCAATTTCTATAGCCCTAATAGCTAGAGCAGATCGCAAAGGCTGGAACCAAGAAGCAAATCATTTCGCTTTAAATGCTGAAAAATTAATTTCTTCAATGAAAGATTCTGAAAGAAAGGAAAAATTCAAATCGAAACTAAAGATAACTACGGATAGATTAACAATAGAAAGTCCTACTGCATCTCCATTTCCAAAAAAGCCTATGGTTCCAATATCTGATTCTGGAAAACATACATTGGGCCTTTACAATACTTATGGAGGTAACTGGAATCATCCACACTATAAGGCTGTATTCAAAGCAGCAAATCTTTGCTCAGCTTTTAATCTAAATCTGGCATTAATAGACTTTCCCAATATAGAAGTTGAGCGATTAATTAACGAAATTAAGAAGGAAATGAGATTACCAAATGAAGGTTATCTTTCACAATTATTTTCTAAAGATCGGATTCGTTTTTTTGAGAAAGATATAGATGAATCGTGGGCTGGTTCAAAAGTTGTTACAACTGCAAACCCCGAACCAAAAAAGCAAAACCTTCCAGATGGGAAATTGTGTATGGTTATGGGCTTAGGCCCGAAAGGTCTTCCAAAATCCTATCTTGGACAATCCTCTTATCAATTTGAAATTACAGGTTCTGAAGTTGCCTTTGAAACTGGAACTGCAATGGGTGCTATTGCAGGACATTTGCATTTGATGCAGTGATTTTTAAAAGATAGTTGATAGCCAATTATGTCAGACTGCCTTTTTTGCAAGATTAGAGACGGTGAAATTCCAGGAGATATAGTTTATGAAAATGATCATGTTTTAGCCTTCAACGATATCAATCCTGTCGCTCCAACACATATTTTAATAATACCTAAAGAGCACATTTCAACTCTTAATGATTTAGAGGAGAATCATACGCAAACCATGGGAGAATTATTCATTGCAGCGAAGGCAATTGCTTCAAAAGAAGATATTTCAGACTCAGGATATCGAACGGTTTTCAATTGCAATAAAGACGCTCAACAAACAGTATTCCATATTCATCTTCACTTAATTGGTGGAAGAAAAATGTTGTGGCCTCCTGGCTAATATTTAATTAAAAAAGGGACACATACGCAAACCCATCAAACGGTTGAAGCCGACGGTAAAGTAGCAGTTGTGACTATTAGTAACCGACGGGCTGAACACCTCGAAGTACTATCTTCCGCACTACCGAAGTAGTGTTTCTAACAGCACTGAAGCTCTCGGTGCTTACACCCCGGTCCTATCTATCTTATCTTCTATAAGTGTCATAATGCCTCGTTTTGAGGCGGGTTT
>Ga0208408_1000255_pt1 | contig 36762 bp, 30 predicted proteins | sample ETNtaG_4_FD_185776 | JGI IMG/M metagenome (GOLD analysis project Ga0208408, IMG submission 185776) | Marine microbial and viral communities from oxygen minimum zone, Eastern Pacific Ocean - ETNP201406SV67 (SPAdes) (version 2) | ecosystem: Environmental > Aquatic > Marine > Oceanic ... | reverse complement strand
AAGGAAAAACAACTGAATGATGGATCAACGTTGGATGGGAATAAGGGCTTAAACTTTGCCCCACAGATGAGTGTATGGCCCAGCATTTCCTTCAAATAAGACTTTATTCCTGAAACTGAGTCCACTAAATCAAATCATTTGCGTTTCCAAAATTATTTATCTTCATTACTGGTGAAGGAAAAAGATGAATAAAGTTTTATACATTATTCTCATATCCCTTTTTTGTCTCTCCATTATCTCTTGTTCAAAGAAAGACGATTCAGCAAGTAGTTCAAGTTCTACAGACAATTACGATAGTTCAAACTCATGTCCGCAAAATAATTATTCTTCAAACGTCAGTCATTTAACTTCAAACGACAGTCATTTAACTTCAGATACTGGAAGTCGAAGCTCGAATCTTATGGACAAAGTCTTATATGTCGATCGTAAAGCGTTGTCGAATTACTCGGCTGACCCCTACCTCTCCCTTGATATTTTCCAGGGTTTCCAGCCTGATGGAGTTAAAGAAAGTTTTTCGAAACACGAACAAAATGAGTTTGATAGAATCGACCTGAGTGAAAGTGCGCCGAGCTTATCCGCAACATTCACCCAGGAAGCCTGGATTTACACTGACTTCACTGAAGACCAGTTAATTCAGAATAGGTATCACGGGACACAAAGTATTTTTGGTCCTTCACCCTATCTTCAGTTACATAGGGATCAAGATCAGTTATCAGGATATGAAATCAGATTAGGCTTCAACTCTGAAACTGGAACCCCTATCAGCTTTGCTGTAGCTAATATTATCAAAAATATCGGCTGGTATCACTTGGCAGTTACTTTGGATTCTGAACGGAAATACACGCTCTTTGTCAATGGTGATGAAATATTTAGTCAAACACTTCCTGAAGGTCAAGTTCCCCTTGCAGCCCCGACTAGATACATCGGAGAGAACTTTCATGGCAAGATAGACGATGTCAGGTTCTGGAATTTATCCAGGAGTGCGGAACAGATCAAAGAAAACATGACCAAAACATTGGTGGGAAATGAGACCGGGTTGGTTGCCTACTATCCAATGGATGTTAATAATGCTTATTCAATGATCTTGGACAATAGCACAAATGCAAATCATGCAAAAATTTCTGATGCCCAGGTTTTTTCAAAATATTTTTCCAGTGAATGTTCTAGTGGCCCTGATGGTAGTTCGAAATGTCCCTATCCAACCATCTTGAGTGCAATTGAAGCAGTCCGTGGAAAGATCCATCAAGGTGATTACGGACACCGTATTGTCATCAAGGAAGGCCGCTATCCGGAAGTAATATTATTGAATGAACTCAATAAGAATGGACAGCAAGCTGTTATTGTCGAAGGAGAAACCGGGAAAGAGGTTATTCTCGACGGTACGATCGAGTTGAAGGCAGATTGGAATGACGATAATGGGGATGGCATCTACGAAACCGTATTGGACATGGATGCCTTATCAAATCTTGCGAAAACACAGGTAGAAAAGATCTATGGAGTCTATGTGGGTAACAGATACATGATCCCTGCCCTGCCAATGAATGTCAAAAACCCCACTGACCGGACAAAGGGCAATTATCACAATCCAGAACCCGGGACGATCTGGTCCTGGCACAAGGAGATTTATCAGCTTATGGGACCAGACGATAATATTACTTCGGATGTTACCATTTCTCCGGATAACAATTCAAACTGGCTTGTTGCTGACCCAAGTAATCTGGATTCACTGGAGGAGTGGGCTTTCGATAACGAAAGCAAAAAACTTTATTTATATGCTAGCGATAATTTTATTCCTTCTCAAACAAATGTTCGAGTACGTATCAGAGACCGTTTTGTCAGTATTAACGAATCAGACAAAATAACACTCAAAAACATTCATTTCTTTGCAGGATCACTAGAACTAATTGATTCCGATTATCTGACAATAGAGGATAGCAGGTTTTCCTTCAGTTCGGATATTCCTACCAAAATGATTCGGAAAAACTATCATACTGGTAATTTTCTCCGATTGAGAAACAGTATTTTCGAGCATATCAACGAAGCATCGCCATGGACCACCAAGGGGCAAAATACACGAATCGAAAATGTTCTATTCCAATACAACGACTGGTTCAATGGTAGTGCTCTGTATGCCGTTGCCAAACCCATAGGAGGACTGGAATTGCCAGAAGCGGAATATGGAGTAGCCCCCCATGGTGGGAAAGATCGTTCTCCAGATGGCTCCAGTCATCCAGGCATTGGGGATGAGTCCTGGTATGCCCCGGTATGGCGTTATGTAACTATTAGGGATTCATGGACAGCCGGAATGTGGCCTGGTCGAGGCTCACTGGTAGAATATGCACGCTTAGAGAATCTCTATGACCATTGTGATTGTAGCGGGATACAAAGAAATTATTATGCCACTGTCGGTACAACAACCCGATATAGCTGGATCATCAACCTGCCTGCATTAAATGCTATCCGTTTCGATAGTGCAAAAGCAGCCAACTTTGGTGAAGTTCACCACCTTGTCTCAGTAGGTAATCGTAGAGGTATGCGACTGAAAGGGGATTATCACGAGGCATATAATGTAACTACCTATGACGAGAGTACAAAAGGGATATACAATTACACTGACAGATATTCCGGATTTTCAAACAGTAATACCCATTCTGAATTAGCAAGTGTCCCAGGAAATGCCCATTCCAGGCTACTAAACGCAATTGCACAGGAGAATGCGATTACAAATTCTCCTGATTTCTGGCCGAACCTGAAATACATCGAGGGCCGGAGTGAGTATGACGACAGCCTCTATGAGGCTGGTTATTTCATGGCCTTGGTTAATGCGTTTAAAAAATACCCTAATTTTCAAATAAAAAAATCGGGAATCTGGTACGGGAAGACCATGTCCAGCCGCCCAGATGACTCAACATATCAAGATTTTCTCCAACCCTGGTCAGACCCGAGGATGGAATTACAGATGCCATGGCAGAAGACACTCGCTCTCCCTGAAGCAGACCTCATCGCCAGGTATGGCATGAATCCATTTAAGGAAGATGGCGTCTATTCGACTGATGGTAATTTCTATGGAGTGCAGAGCTATGACTTCCGACCCAAGAAGGGTTCATCCCTGATCGACAGTGGTGTGATTGTCGCTGGTCTCAATGATGGAGGCAGATACACAGGGTACCTTCCGCATCCTGACTGGGGCAAGGAACAAGGCGGAAGGTTCTTCAACCACAAGGCGTCCTATCCCGGCCAGCATCGGAAATTCATCGGTAAAGCACCAGATATTGGCGCCTATGAGTATGGAGATTCAGTCTACTGGATACCCGGATTCCGCTATTCGTATCCAAGTGTTCCCATTCCCAATGATAATGCCACCAAAGTTCCTCTGGAGTATGGACTGGCCTGGAATTATCCCTACAAGAAGGACTACTCAAGTACCAAGGCGGTTGTCACCATCAGTGGTCCGGGTGTAAGCCTTACTGAGACCTTCACCTATCCCAATAATGTGCTTTTTGCTTCGTTTAAACCTAACAGTACCTACAAATGGTCTGTGTCTGTAGATGGTGTCAGTGGGGGTGAGTGGACTTTCACCACCAATGACCGAATCTACCCGCTGAATGACCGCTCCGTGGATGTTGTCAAGCCGGTGGAAGTTTATCCATTCCAAAAGCAGAATCTGGAGGTTTCCAAAACTAATGTTGCCTTTCTACGATTTGATCTGCCGGAAACCATTCCCGGGAGCTATCGGATAAAGTTGAAACTGGTGCCTGAAACAGTCACGAACCTGAAGAAAGGGATCGGCTTGTACAAATTTGACAAATCCGACTGGAACGAAATTCACAACAAAAAAAATGAATGCACATCTTTCGAGGTCAATAGTAACAACAATATAGGCACTTCAAATCATGAACTTGGAGAACTGATCCATACCTTCCGAGACCTTAAGGCTGGTGTCCCCGTCATCCTTGACATCACCGATGTCATTGCAGCAAGCTCAGGAGATTTTTCTCTGGCCTTATCCTCAATTGGTGACTCCGATGAGGTTAGCTTTTACAGCAAGGAAAAATTTCTCAAGATTACAGGATGGTCGACTGAATACGCTGGATATATGAGGGGGTTTATTAGGCATCGAACTCCCGATTACGAAGTCATGCCGAGCATCATCTTTAGTAATACAGCTTTGGAAAATGAGATTACTCCAAACGGTAAGGGCCACAAGTTGGAGGTCTTGTTTGGCAAGGGAGATGGCTTTTATCCTGCTGGGAAACAGGTCACCATTAGAGCCATGGTTCATGAAGGTATGGAATTTGTGAAATGGGAAGCCGATGATTCTTTAGCGATTGCGGATGAGAATTCGCCAACAACAACTGTGACCATTCCCGGACAGGATTCTGTAATCAGGGCCACTTTCAACTACTCAGAAGGTAATGTCTTTTGGACAGGTGTAGGAGGGGATGGAGACATTACCAATCCTGCCAATTGGTCAAACAATCTCAATCCTGATGTAGATGATGCATGGCAGGCAAGTGATTTAGGAGTGATCGTATTGGAGAATAATGGAGATGGCAGCCACGTGGTGACAGGTACGGAATTCACTTGGAGTGATGGAGATCTTATCCTTAAAGGGGATACGCAACTCAATACTTCATATCCAAGATTCTACTCAGGTGGTGATATCACTCTAGAAGATAGCTCCTTCCTCAATGCCAGTTACAGCCTAATTGTTGGCCTTGATAACTCTCCCTCAAAGATGATCATCACAGACAATGCCAGTGTCAAAATTGCAAGAAGTCTTGCGCTCAAAGGTGGATCAACTATCGACCAAAGAGGCGGTAGGGTAATGCTGACTAATATTGACCCACGTAACATCGGCAGTTTGAAACTATACGACAACAGTGTTTATTCTCTCCCAGCAGGCAGGTTGGATATCAAGATTAAGCAAAATAAGATCTTTATCAAGGATGCTTCTGATAGTACCTACGGTTACATCAATTTTACAGCAGATTCAAAGGGGGAAGTATTTTTTGACAATCTCACTCTAGAAAATATCAAGGACTTCATTGGGGCCGGAGGGATCAGGGTCGGTGACTATGATGCGAGCGCTGAGGCGGACATAGATACCTATTTCCAGACGAAATTTAATTACAATTCCGCTGCCAAAGTGCTGAGACTTAAAAACCGTGTTTCACCTTCAGTCACCGGAACCACCACTCAGGGAGAATTGCTCACTGCCGTTACCGACAATATTACTGATGTAATAGCTTCAGGCAACTTCTCCTACCAGTGGTCTCGTGGAGATTCTTTAATAGATAATGCCTCCACTGCCACTAATAGGTTGAAACAGGCCGATGTTGGCTTGGGCATCAGCGTCACAGTGTCCTATACAGACCAGCAAGGAATAGGGCAATTCCTTACTTCTGACGCCAGTGTTGCTGTTGCCAGCATTAACGACAATCCCAGCGGTAGTGTTGCCCTTACTTCCTACTTCCCTTCTAAGGGACGGACCTTATCTGTCGATACCAGTACCATCAAAGATCCTGATGGTCTAGGGAGTTTTTCCTATCAATGGTTAAGTGATAATGCTTCTATTAGCGGTGCCACTAACTCTTCCTATACTCTCACCCAGGCTGATGTTGGCAAACGCATTAGTCTTAGAGTTTCTTGGTCAGATGGGCAGGGTACAAGTGAATCCCTTACTTCCCGGGCTACTTATCCCGTTCGCTAACGTGAAGAAAGTGATGAAGAAATTCCCTCCCGCACAATCAATCAATTGCAATACAGCCTCATCAAAGAACCTTAGCAAAACAATGGATCATCTTGGGATAATGCGACTTCTGGGACAACAACTAATCTGAGAGCAGTCACATTCTAAGAATAAACCCTAAAACCAACACCCCATCACCCCTGCGAGAAACCCCCACTAATTCTTAACACTCAGACACCCTCCAAGTATTAATTATTTATTGTTAACTTTTTTTGCTTTATTAATTTTTGCTTATGTATATTTATGGACTGTTTACGTTTTTCCATCCATATCTTACCAAGATCCTGATTTGAAATACTTGAAATGGAGGCCGGAGCATCTTCTCCTGAAACAAATATAATTCCTGTCGGGACAAGTGCTTCTTTCCGGTCAATGATTGTAATCTTTGCATATTCAAAAAAACCTGAATTTAGATTTCTGAATAGAGCCTCTCCTTTTTCAGATTCCCACCAGCTATAATATTCATCTCCTCTCATGTAGGCCTTGAATTTAGCACCGTTGGGTTGCGTTATTTCCATAAGATCAGGCAAGGCTGGTACAGCAAATATGTTTGCAAATCCAACAAACCACATTGTAATTGAAATAAATAAATGCCTTATGATTATTGTTTTCAACATTTTTTTTCTTAAAAGGTTACATTGAAAGTCATATTGTCACCACTAGCTGAAATATCATCGATGGTGATACCTGATGAAGAACCGGCATAGGTCTTCGAGTTAGGGTCTGTACTGTTGCTGAATTCCGTCTTATTGCCACTGTAAAAAAGATTGGCCTGTTTCCCACTATGAGTTCCTTCATCTAGTCCTGCCTCTGCCGCTTCTTCGAGGTCAACCAATCTATGGGTTTCATCACTATTTACAGACTGGTTCTCATCGATGTGCCAGATAGCAATTCCACTGGTGTTATCATTACCTCCGAGACGGTAATCCAAACCTGCCTGATAGCCTTTATGACCTATGTTCTCCAGCATAAAATATTCTTTGGATTTGCCAGATATATTAATGATTTTAGTATTAAAATTAGTGTCAGTAGTGTGATAAAGAGTCGTTGAAGAAGTGTTCGATGAGATGTTATCTGGAAGTTCAAAGACCACGTTATTAAAATTTGCAGTATTGTTAGTCCAATTATAACACCAGCTTCCGTCTGATTTGTATTTGCTCCAGGCCATGAGATGGGTTGGTGTTGCACCTCCATTTTCACCATTTTTCCTTCCCCATGATCCTCCAGACATTAAACCCCAATTACCTATCCCGCTACTGTTGCCTGAGTAATCATAAAGATCCGGAAGACAGAATATAGCATGTCCCAATTCATGAGCAATGACACCTATTGTAGCGTCATGATTGCCCTGCCTTTCTCCAAAAGTTGAGTACCCCTGATATCCACATTCCCCAATTGAATAGCCGTCGAGAGTTGGAGAAGGGTATAAACAAGATGCATGAGCCCAAATGCCGGGCAAACCGCCAGCCGCGGACTCGCCACCGGCGACAAGGAACATAACTTGTAGCTCTACCTTGCTTAAGTGATCATCAGAATCCTTATCGTATTTTGAATAATCTATGTAAGGGTCAGCCTTCTTAAGTGCATCAGAAAAATATGTACTAGGGTAAACTTTTGTTTCACTCGATTTGCCGAAATTTGGATGATTCCCGCTTAGGCTTACCGAAATGATACCGTCGTTTGCCGTGCCGTAGGATTCTTCTGCAGGATAGACCATAAATTTTCCGTAAGATACCTCCTGCCAGTATTCATTCAGTTGCCCTGTTCCGGTACCGAAGATCTTGTTTGCCCAGCAATTCGCCGAACTCTTGAAGGACTGATGTGCAAAAGGGTCCCCATAGCTTGATTGATTGATACTGCCTTCGAAGGTGACTTGAATAATGAGCATATTGACCTTCAATCCACCACTTGAGACAGTGCTTGGTATTGAAGGTGTCGAAAATGTAGTACAATCTTCTTTTACTATTGATTCAGTCTCTGTTCCATCCTCTGCAATTCCAGTCACAATGGCAATTTTTTCAAACTCCTCATAATTACAACTATTAAGGGTAATCAATATAAACGCCAAGAATATTAAGTGCGTGTATTTTTTCATAAAAAAGCTTTTTCTAGAATCCAATCCCTACAGTGATGATGGTTGCACTATAGTCATCTGCCTCGGATTTGTACTTGTTCCTAATCTTACTGGTTTTCAGATTATAACTGGCTTTCAGATTAAAGGACTGTGTGATTGGAATGTTAAAAAGCAAAATGTATTGCATGGCAAACCCACCATAAAAATTTGTTTCGCAAAAGCTACACTCAACTACATCAGTCCCAAATCCATATCCTAGTCCTACATGCTTCCAGAACCACCCGGTTTCCTCCTTTGCTCCTGTAGCACCATAGGTCACATCATAAAGTGTCGTTTTCAATGTTACAGAAGAATTCTTTAGCTCAGTTTCATAATTTTCAAAGCCAAATCCCCAGCGGGTGAACCCTACATTAAGCAGCCATCCCGTGTTTTTGTCCGCCTCGAATTTGTTTCCGGCATAATCTGTTCCGCTAAATTTATAGCTGAACGGAAGCGATAAATTGTAAGTGAGTGAATAAGCCTGCGAGACCCCAATAAAAATAAAGAAGGTAAGAGCTATCAGCAATCTCATAAGTTTCAAAATATTTTTAGAAGATAAAGGTTCATTGATTCTAACGTTCTATTGCAACTCAAACGGCCTTTTAAATGCCAAATATGTACCATTAGCATACAAAACAGGCCATAATTGAGGGAATGTGGCGGTAGTTAAGAGCTTTCATCTTACTGAAATTACAATCCTTTAGGTGTCCATATAGGTGTCTATCAGCTCTGATATTTAGTACAATTTGGTAAAACCAGTTATTTGAGCTATCCCAACAGATTAAAAAAACTAATTTATTATTTTCATGAAAGACACTAGAGTAGTACAACTGAATCCACTAAAAAGGGAGAAACAACATGGCAAAAGCTTATGTGGTTGCTGTTTACAGCAAAATTATTGATCCAGAAAAATTAAAAAATTATATACAGGATTCTCGCTGCGTTATGGGTGCTCACGGAGCTAAAGCACTTGCGATAGGCTCAAACATCTCAAACATTTCAAAACTTGAAGGGATTCCCCCTGAAAGGGCGGTAATAATGGAATTCGAGGATGTCGAGGTAGCACAGAAGGCTTTTCAGAGTAACCAGGTGAATGAGGAAAAACTCGAAGGAGGAGTTGATCGAGTTATGTTTGTTGTGGAGGGTGTTTAAGAACCTGGGTTGATGACGAAATGCAGAATCTATGACACCAGCAAGTGCGCATGTGTGGAAGGGAATCACAATTAAGTATTAAATTATTTATATTATTAACTTAATTATTTTAATATTTTTAATATACCCCCAATTATACCCCCAATTATACCCCCAAATGATGCGCTCAACAGAATTTTCATATAAAGGATTCCTGAACTATTATTACGCCCAAAATTATAGAGTATTTTACCTAAAAAGGGTAGTTATTTCGGAATGAATATCAGGGCTGATAGACACCTATATGGACACCTTTTCAGTAAAAAAACTGTTTAGAACCGTCATGTTTTTATATATCGGGCTGCGGAGTGTATCTGAGGTAGGGCTTGATTCCTCTATATCCTTTAGGACCACTGTATGACTCTTGACTCATTCAAACGTGCGGCTCCGGAATCTCAGCCCGATGCACCAAAAGAATTGATTTCTGTTGGCAATAAAAAACCTCTAAGGACTTAATGCTTTATGCTGGATGACTACTTGCTGACTGTTATCTCGAATATTGGAATGATATCTCTGATAGCCCTTTCAGCTTATATTCTGCTGATCACAGGAGAGATTTCGTTTGGTCAGCAGGCATATTTTGGAATAAGTGCATATTCTGGTGCTATTGCTACGACTTTATGGGGCTGGCCATTTTGGATTGCACTACTCTTTGGAAGCTTACTTGCTGCAATTGCTGCAGGCGTTGTCAGTACACTGACTGTAAGAATCAGTGGACTTTATTTTTCAATTGCCACTCTTGCGTTCTCAGAAATGGTAAGACTATCCTTACTGAAATTTAGTTACCAAAAAGAGATTGATGGTGAGCTTGTAGGACCCAACGGCGCAGAGGGATTTGGTGAGATTCGATGGATCTTTGAAAACAATATCAGTGTACTTCAGTATACTTTGCTGATTTACCTTATTCTTATTCTAGTCTTAATTTGTCTGTTTATAATTGAACGCTCCGGGCTGGGTATGATCTTCAGGATGCTGGGTCAGGATTCTATGTTGACACGTGTACATGGGTTAAATCCCGTGATTTACAAAGTCATTGCTGCTGTCCTGGCAGGTTTCATTGCAGGATTGGGAGGGATGCTTTATGCCCATTCATTTACCTACATTGAACCAAAGATATTCAACGTCATGCTTGGCGTTCACTCTCTTGCATATGGACTTATTGGGGGTCTGGGAACTGTTTTTGGCCCGTTGATTGGAGTGGCCTTAGACATTGGCTTTCTAGAATCCATTCGCGTGATACATGGTTATAGGATGATTGTTTTTGGTGGGCTAGTCGCCCTGATGCTGATCTTCATGCCACGCGGCATTCTCGACGAAAACCGTGTTTATAGACTAAAACTTGCTTTGAAGAACTTGTTCCGTGTTTGAGTTAAGAGAAATTTGCAAATCATTTGGTGAGTTACGTGCTCTTCATTCTGTCAGCCTGAAGATCAAGTCTGGACTTATAACTGGACTAATTGGACCAAATGGTTCTGGTAAGACATCCTTGGTTAATATTATGAGCGGTGTCTATCCTATAGATTCAGGTCAGATTCTACTTGATGGTAAGGACATTAGCGGCGCAACGTCCGATCAAATTTCCAGGCTCGGTGTTTCCCGGACATTTCAGCATATCCGAATTTTTGAGCGAATGACGGTCTTTGAGAATGTTATTTCAGCCATGATCAGTCTTGAACCGTTTTCATTGAATGAATTACTGGGACAGGTCAGGAAGCCTGATGATCCTAAAGTCAAAGTAGCTAAAAACATGCTTGAGATAATGGAGCTGGAAGAAGAGGCAACTCTTTTTGCCAGCGAACTCCCGCTACCCAAGCGTAGAAGGCTTGAGATCGCAAGGGCTTTAGCACGTGACCCTAAAGTCATTCTACTTGATGAACCAGCTGGAGGAATGACACCTAAGGAAACTGAAAGACTTGCAAATCTGATACTTAAACACGTGGCACCAGGCAGGACTTGTCTATTGATAGAACACAAAATGGACCTAATTGCGGAAGTTTGTGAAGTCCTATGTGTTCTCCATCATGGAGAAAAAATTGCTCAGGGTGAACCACTCGTAGTTTTTAATCAGCCTGAGGTCATCGAGGCCTACCTTGGAAAAGTATGAAACAAATGCTGAATGTATCAAATCTTAAAGTTAGTTTCGGTGAGGTTTCTGCAGTTAAAGATCTATCTATAAAGATCAGCGAAGGACAGATTGTATCGATAACAGGTGCTAATGGTGCTGGAAAAAGTTCTACATTAAATGCACTTGCTGGAATTCATACACCATCGGCTGGAGAAATAGTCTTTCGTGGCGAGAACATCACCGGATTCCCTGCACACAGGATTGTCAAAAGAGGGCTGGCTCAGGTTCCTGAAGGCAGGCATCTATTCCCCAACCTTTCTGTTCGAGAAAACCTTCTTACTGGGAATCATTGTATAGGCAAGTTGATGCTGGATAAATTCATCCCAGAAAATCTACTTGAGACATTTCCAATGCTTAGTGACCATCTGGATACTAATGCTTCCAGCCTCAGTGGAGGTCAAGCACAGATGTTAGCACTTGCTAGGGGCTTGATGACCAATCCACTTCTATTACTGCTGGATGAGCCTACTCTCGGTCTGGCTCCAATTATGGTCAAGGAGGTTTTAAAGTTAATTTCTATACTTCGTGAACAGGGATTGACTATCCTGGTCGTGGAACAGAATGTTAGACAAACACTTGAAATTTCTGATTATGCCTATGTTCTCGAAAGCGGAAGGATGGTGATGGAAGGCACAGGGAATGAATTACTAAATAATTCCAGGCTTGTTGAATCTTTTCTTGGTCTTGGAAAATCATAGAAATTTTTCGTGATCCTTAGAATGTTCTTTATTAATTATCCTGTTGAACGGTGCGAAATTGTCAATAGTCGATTGATCCTGACTAATATTTGTACCGTCTTTGAGTACTTCAAAACCAACTGGTCTGCCCCCTGAGCTCATCGTCAATACCAACAACAGCGCATTCTGCAACCGTAGTATGTAATGAAGGCTGGTACCTATTTGCTAATAAAACTACTTGTCTGCAGGAACCCAATCTGGCAAAGGTTCTCCACCAGTATAATGATTATGAGCAGGGGTTTCTCTGAAAATACAATATACGTCTTCAGGATCAATATTTAATGTATCTTTAAGAACAGAAGAAATACCATCAACCAAACGTTTTTTTCTTTCAGGTTCACGACCTGGCCTTAAATCAACATCTACTACTGGTAAACCATCACCAATAATACCAAATGACTCTCTTATTGAAACATAATCATATCTCACTTGTTTCGGAGCAAGTGTCTTTAAGACAACTTCTCTAACTTTTTTTTGTATCTTTTCTTTATCGTCATTCGATACTCCATTTGGTAAATCAATTCTTATAAGAGGCATAATAATCTTTCGTTTATAGGTTTAATTTATATTTAAAAATACGTAGAATCTTGAATTCTTAACTTACAGTCATGATTTGGATGCAAAACTACCTATGCCGCATGATTCCAGCACTTGACAAATTTCTCCAAGAATTGCTGGATCATCAATAGTCGGTGGAGCAGGAACTTTTCCCCCTTTAGCCAATTGACGGATGGTTTTTCTAAGTATTTTTCCTGAACGAGTTTTTGGCAGTCGGCTGACTATCACAGACTGTTTGAAGCAAGCAACTGCACCGATTTCTTTGCGGATGATGCCCACCATTTCCTGCTCCAATTGATCCTGACTTATTTTTGTACCGTCCTTGAGTACTGCAAACCCCACTGGAACCTGTCCCCTGAGCTCATCGTCAATACCAACCACAGCACATTCTGCAACGGCAGGATGTGATGCAATTAGTTCCTCCATCTGTCCAGTGGACAAACGATGTCCAGCGACATTAATTACATCATCCACACGCCCCATTACAAACACATATCCATCTTCATCAATTATTCCTCCATCTCCTGTCAGGTAGTAACCTGGGTATTTTGAAAGATATGAATCTCTAAAGCGTTTGTCATCATTCCAAAGTGTCGGCAGGCAGCTTGGTGGTAAAGGTAGCTTGACGACAATGTTTCCTGTCTCACCTGACTTGCATGAGTTCCCCTCATCATCCAATACCTTCACATTATATCCAGGTACAGGAAAAGTAGGCGAACCCATTTTCACAGGATAAGGGTCAAGCCCCATCATGTTTGAACACATGGGCCAACCGGATTCGGTCTGCCACCAGTGATCTATGACAGGTATGCTAAGGATTCCTGTGAGCCATTCGTAAGTTGGAGGGTCCAATCTCTCGCCGGCTAAAAACAGAGTTCGCAAACAACTGATGTCATACTTCTCTTTTAATTTTGCATAAGGATCCTCCTTCTTGACTGCGCGAAATGCCGTTGGCGCAGTAAAAAATGTGTTAACCTGATGTTCTGAAATAACCCTCCAAAATGAGCCTGCATCTGGAGTTCTTACTGGCTTACCTTCATAGAGAACAGTGGTGCAACCATGAATCAGGGGAGCATAAACGATGTAAGAATGGCCCACAACCCATCCAACATCCGAACCTGCCCAGTAGACATCACCCGGTTCAGAATTGAATATTGCTTTCATACTGTATTTGAGTGCAACTGCATGACCTCCATTATCCCTTACGATTCCTTTAGGTAGACCAGTAGTACCTGAAGTATAAAGAATGTATAGTGGGTCTGTAGCATCAACAGGAACTGGATCTGCCGGTGAGGCTCTATTAGAAAGCTCATTCCAGTCAAAATCACGTCCTGACTTCATCGATGCTTTCGATTGAGGACGCTGAAGGAGAATAACTGTTTTCGGTGGGTACTTAGAAAGGCGAAGTGCTTCATCTACTAGTGGCTTATATTCAATTACGTTACTAAATTCTATTCCACATGAAGCTGTCAAAAGTACTTTAGGTTTTGCATCATCAATACGAATTGCTAGCTCTTTGGGTGCAAATCCACCAAACACAACCGAATGAATTGCTCCTAAACGTGCACAGGCGAGCATAGCCACCAATGCTTCAGGAATCATAGGCATGTATATGATGGCTCGGTCTCCCTTTTCAATGCCCATAGCTCTAAGTACACCAGCGAACTTTGCAACTTTTTCTAAGAGCTCTTTAAAGTTAAATTTACACTGAGAATTTGTGACTGGTGAGTCATAGATCAGAGCCGTTTGATCACCACGCCCACACTCAACATGATGATCTAGTAGTAGATAGCTTGTGTTGAGTTTCCCACCCTTGAACCAGTGGTAAAAACCATTATCATCCTGTGAGAGGATAGTACTAGGGAACTCATACCACTTGATTAGTTCAGCTTGTTTTCGCCAGAATTCTTCAGGATTTTCAATCGATTCTTGAAATTCTTTTTTATAACCCATCTTCACCCATAAAAGTGATTGTATGATAGTGTGAGTTCAAACTATGGTATTGTATTTTATCTTCTCTCAAACTCTCTCTTGTGCTATCCGATGTCTGAGGACAATACTCTGCCCTATTAACCCTCCAGGTCTGAAGATTAACATTATAAATAATAACAGGTATGCTGAAATGTCTCGCATGATAGGATCGTAGTACCAGAAAACATTTGCTTCAACCACACCCAGTAGTAGTCCTCCCAGTATCGCTCCAGGAAGTGAGCCCATTCCTCCAAGCATCATGGCGATCAAACCCTTAAATGTGGCCCAAAGACCAAAATATGGTGTGATTTGAGAGTCAGCTGATAAAATCAAAAAACCTGCGATTCCTCCCAGAAGTGAAGCTATGAAGAAGGCCAGGAAAAGTGTCATGGAACGATCTATTCCTATGTATAAAGAAGCCAGTGGATTATCTGACACCGCGCGAATAGCAAGCCCTGGCCGAGTTCGATAAAGGAAAAAATGTAGAAGAATCACAATAATTAGCATCAGAATGAACATGGTTAAATGCTCACTACGCGCGTAAAATTGGCCGAATTCAAATCTGGTTGTAGTGAAGAAGGCAGGAAACGGATAAGTCCTCTCCGGTAACAAGTGCATGGCAATTTCTTCAAGTTGCATCCAAATGACAAAACTGGAAACCATTGAAGCAATGGTGGAGTCACGACTTATCGATCTGAAACAAAGACGCTCCACGTAGATACCAACAACGATTGTACCTGCTATTGTACCAAAGAGCACCAGCCAGGCATTTTGTTCGACATTAAGATACAACCAGGTGCCTACGTATGCTCCAAGCATTATGCTAGGACCATAGGACAGATTGAGACGTTTCATGACTCCGAAAACCATGGTGAAGCCAAGTGCAAGAAGGGCGTAGCCTGAGCCAACCATCAATCCGTCAATACAGTTTTGTAGAAAGTCTGTAAACATTGATTTTGTATCACAAAATTAAGATATTTCTGTGCCCAAATAAGCACGCTTAATGGCTTCGTCCTGGTGGATTTCTTCTGGACTACCGCTAAAGCTAACCTTGCCCTGTTCCAGTAGGTAAACCTTGTGTGCAACTTTTAGTGCCATTCTAGCATTTTGCTCTACAAGAAGGATTGTAACACCTTCTTCGTTAAGTTGCCTGATGATGGTGAAGATTTCCTTTACAACTAGAGGAGCAAGGCCCAAAGACGGTTCATCCATGAGGAGGATTTTCGGTTGTGCCATCAGAGCACGCGCAATAGCAAGCATCTGTTGTTCACCTCCTGAAAGAGTTCCTGCAAGCTGTTTCCGTCGTTCTTCCAGACGGGGGAACCGTTGATACATTTTGAGGATATCATTTTCTATGGATGGATCATTCGATGATCGTGAAAAGGCTCCGGCATAAAGGTTTTCCTTAATAGACATCTGAGGAAAAATCAATCGGTTTTCCGGCACGAGAGCTATACCTTTACGAACGATCTGCTGGGCTGACTCACGAGTGAGTTCTTGATCTTCAAGAAATATTGAACCGCTACGCGATTTCAAAATCCCGGCAATTGTGAACATGGTTGTTGTTTTACCTGCGCCGTTTGGCCCCAGAACACAAGTCACTTCTCCCTTCCGTGCCTCAAGGGTCAGTCCATTTAGGGCTTGAATTTCTCCATAAAATGTTGTTATTTTTTCTGTTCTAAGCATAATCCATCAATCATCTTCAGAGTAACCAAGGTAGGCTTCCTGGACTGCCTCATTTTTCTGTATCTCTTGTGGATTGCCTTCGGCAATTTTAGATCCAAAATTAAGCACGGCAATCCGGTCAGTAACACCCATGACCAACTCCATCACATGCTCTATAAGGATGATGGTAATGCCCTGCAACTGCAGACTTCGTATTCTTGAATCAAGATCCCGTATTTCATCTTTATTCATACCCGCAGCAGGTTCATCAAGCAGGAGTAAGCGTGGCTTAGTTGCTACAGCACGGGCTAATTCAAGTCTGCGCTGCTCACCAAAGGCAAGACTAGATGCCAGTTCATCTGCACGATTTTCAAGGTTTGAAAATTCAAGCATCTCTTCAATTTCTTTTTTTACAATAATACTCTTACCGAACCAGCGATAAAAACTGCTCTCAGTTTTTATATCTTCAACTGAGTTCCGCGCTACCCAAAGGTTTTGCCAAACAGTTAGATTAGGAAAAAGGCGAATGTTCTGAAATGTGCGAGCAATTCCCGTTTTTAATCGTTGATGAGTTGGCTTGCCGGAGATAGTTTGTCCATAGAAAACTACATCACCTTTAGTGGGTTGGAAGATGCCACAGATGACATTGATCAGAGTACTCTTACCTGAACCATTCGGACCTATGACACCAAATATATCTCCTTCCCCGACCTCTAAATCGAGTTCATTGAGCGCCTTAACTCCCCCAAAATGTTTTGAAATTGATTTGATCTTGAGCACTTTTAAAGTATTGGTTGTGGCGAATTCAATATAAGTTTAAATTAAAATAAAGATGTACTCAGTTTGGTTTATTTAAATCATTTTTATTGGTCTTAACTTAAACTTTGATTAGCCTTTTAATGATGCCGATAGTCTGTTGATCAAAAAGACCACGTGGTTTAAAATTCATGGCTAGAACAATAAGCAACCCAAACAAGATCATTCTCCAGTCTCCAAGGAATCGTAGTCCTTCAACAAGAAGTCCCTGGATAAAAATAACTGCGACAAGCGTACCGAAGACGTTTGAAAGGCCTCCCAGAATTGGGTATGCAATCGCAAAAGTTCCAAGCAGAACAGTAAAACTATGATGGTCCAGTGAAGTGACCTGATGAGCATAAAGTCCGCCAGAAAGCCCTGCAATGAAACCTCCGGCAGTCATTGCGGAAACTTTAATAACTGTAAGGTTAATACCAACGCTGCTTGCAGCTAACTCATCTTGACCGACTGCTCTAAGCACCGCTCCGGAACGAGAATTGTCAGACCACCAAACGATTCCCATGACGATGATGACAAAAGTCCATAAAAATAAAGTGACCTCCAAATTACTCCACCCATTATCACTGAAATACCTTATTTCAGCAAAGCCCATTGTGCCATCAGGCCCTATTTCTTCACCTTCCCGAGAAACACGCCATTTGAGATTATAGAAAAACATTCGTACAAACTCGCTAAAAGCAATCGTTGCAACAACAAGCATTAAACCCTTAACACGAAGTGCTGGGAAACCAACTAAAAAGGCCAAGCAACCTGATAATAGCATAGCAGCTAAAACTGCTGGGAGAATATTCCACTGGAAAATTACAGTCAGTATAGCTGCTGTGTATGAACCTACAGCAAAGAATCCTGCCTGAGCCAAGGAAAGCTGCCCTGTCTGCAACAGTAAATATGCAGAGAGGCCGAGCATAGTATGAATACCAATTGTATTGATGAGGTTAAGGTAAAAGTCCATTAAAGCTAATTGTAATTATTTCTGCTTTTTAATCACGATTGATAGTTTTTGAAAAAAGCCCATTGGGTCGGAAAACTAAAAAAATAAATAAAAGTGCCACAACATACATGTCCCTTTCATCAATTCCACGGACATAAAGAAAGAAGTTCTCGAAACCACCCACAAAAAGTCCAGCTATGATTGCACCTGGAATGGAGCCCAATCCGCCAATGACCGTAACTATCAATCCCTTTATAGTTAAAGGTAATATTACTACAGGTGACAGAACACCAACAGCTGCTGCCGTCATTGCACCAGCAATTCCTCCCAGAAGTCCTGCAATAGAAAAGGTGATTGAATTTGTGTGATGAATATTTATTCCGCAAAGTTGGGCGGCTACTTCCTGTTGTGCTACTGCCCTTGTGGCCATGCCAAGACGGGTTTTAAAAAGAACATACAACAACACAACTGTACTAACTAGTCCAATAAAAAAAACAAATATAAGATCACCACGAATCCCAAATGGGCCTATTTCAAAATAGGCATCCTCAAATAGACCTGGAAAGTTCATAGGAGAACCGCGGGTGGCTAGGACTATCACCTCGTCGATGAGAAAAAGTCCACCGACGGAAGCCATAAGTGCTGCAAGGTGATTATGAGTTGGGATAAATCTAAAGCAGGTCTGATAGACGATGTAGCCCATGAAAGTGGAAACAAGTGCTGACACAGCAAAGACAAAAATAATGGGCGCATCAAAAACCATGGATACAGCCAAACCAACATATGCACCGGCAATGGCAGCTCCAGCATAAGCCATGTTGAGCTTACCCATTGCACCAAAAATCAGAGTAAATCCTATTCCGATCAAGGCATAAGTTGAACCAAATAGTACCCCATCCCAAATGGCCTGAGTTATTTCAACTACTTCATATAAAAAATCTTCCATGATAGAATGCTTACTATAATATCCCGCTGTCTCATTCATAACAGCGGGATTATTCTGTGAATGTTTTCAATTAGGAATTTGGATCATGAATAACTTTCCACTTTCCGTTGACAACCTGCACATAAACATACGGCTTATCTGCTTCACCGGAACTACCATCTCTTTTCAAAGGTCCAATCAAACCTTTTTGCGATGATATTGAAGCAAGAGCATTCCTGAAGTTTCTGCGATCCTGCTGCAATGTGTCAGGCCTCCCCATAATTGCTGCACGCTCTACAGCACGTTTAACTAGATATGCATTCTCCCATGCGGCTGAACTATGAAGATCCAGGAAACCCCCTGCTTTTGAAACAATATTATTCGCCTTCTTTGCTTCTGGAGTAATTGGAGCAAATCCTGTTGGAATAATTATCCCTTCTGCTGCACTCATACATCCGTTTATAGTTTCCTGGCTAGCAGAACTTGTCAGACCCACAAGCAACTTTGGCTTTATTCTCTGTCGTTTCATCTCTTTCATGAAACCACAGGCTGAAAAAGGATGCGATGCAACTAAAATCATATCTGCATCCTGCTTTTTAATCTTTCGAGCCTGCACGGTATAATTCGTATCTCCCATAAGCCAATGTTGAGATTTAGCAGCAGCCTGGAGCTCTTTCATACCTTGTTTTACTTTTGGTCCTAGTGCTGGAACTGATGGTCCTACCCACTCAAACCCGTGTTTAACTGCCATTTGAACTATAATCGCAGTATAAGTTATGAAAGAATGTCCTTGATCGGTTTCTGAACCACCTGTAAACGTTTTTACATTTGGATATGCTGAACGTATCCATTTAAAGAGTTCGTCATACATGGTTATTTCATTAGGCACATTTCTGAAAGACCATTCAGAAATCTTGGCCAGGCCAGGCCTAATACAAGTATCTGCTAAAATAGGCATCTGAACTCCAGAATCTGAAGTATCCTCTACTTTTTTCTGCAATACACCAAACATGGCTTGACATACACCAGAACATGTTGTCCCCATTCCAACTATAGCGTCAGTTGTAGACGCAGTCTTTCGAAGAATTGCAATGGCCTCATCTTTTTTACATGCGCTGTCTTCATAACCAATTACTTCCATGGGTGCCATACTTCCGTCACCCATTCTGACACCACCTGCAGAATTAATTTCTGCTACGGCTGACCTTAATGCTGCCTCTGAATTGACTCCAAAGGACTTAAGAGGTCCTGATTTTGCTCCCCATCCTAAAACTTTAAGAGAAGGACCAGCGCTAATAGCACTTTGAGGAATTAAAAGTGCTATTAAGAACAAACTTGCTCCTATGAATTTTGATAGATGTTTCATAATATATTCCTATTTAATTTATGGTTTTAAAAATGGCAGAATAATATTTTGCCTGATTAGATAAAGACATAGAGCATTTTCATATACTAAATATCTTTAGTCACTTGTTCTGTTATCATGCTTCATAGGCATCCTCTCTTTTTTGTGTTTATGATTTTTATCATGATCATGTGACATTTCATGACCTTTCTCACCAAAAATCATTTTTTTTACTATTCTATCTCTTTTAGGTTTGGTAAAGTCCATCTTCAAAACCCATTCTCCATACATCTCTAAATTCAATCTGACATTATACTTATCCATTCCTATAGAATGAGCCATGACTGGCTTAACGTTGTGAGCTCCAGCCATAGAGGGCATATCTGCACTTACCTTGAATACTGCTTTTGGAATTTTTTTACCAGTCTTCGAATGCCTCAGAGTAATCATGCAGTCATAAACAAGTTTCTCTTCCGTACTCTTGCACCCGACTTCTGCCATCATCTTACCTAGGACTTTTCCCATGGGAAAAATGATTATTGGCAATGTTAAAAAAATTATAGATGGAACTATTCTTTTCATGGATCTATATTCCTTAAATTTCTTATTCCTTGCCCATTCCTCTTTCAATTGCGTTGACTAGGCAGCCCATGTTTCCAAAAGGATGTTTGTTTTCATACATTAACTGATGCGCATGTCCGATTTCATCAAAAGTGAATGTTGCTGATAAGCATGGATCCACCTTGCCTGATTTCATCAGTTCATTGAGAGCTGAAGCCTGTTCATCATTAGCAAGATGACTACCCTGGAAACGTTTCTGCATCATCCAATGGTAACGAAGGTCCATGGTAATGTTATATCCAGTAGTTCCAGCACAGATAACAACCATACCACCTGTATCGCAGACAAAACCAGAAGTTGGCAGTGTTGATTCTCCAGGATGTTCAAAAACAATCTTCGGATTCTTTTTTTCACCAACCGCTTCCCATACTGCCTTTCCAAATGCGCGGGCTCCCTTCATCCAAACTCCCCATTCTGGTTCATTTGTGTCTGGCATAGGGCCCCAATGATCAAAATCCTTACGATTGATAACTCCCACTGCACCTTTGTCGAGACAGAACTGTCGTTTATCTTCATCTGAAATGACAGCAACTGCCTTACCACCAAGTGCCGCAACTATCTGGATCGCTAATGAACCAAGTCCGCCAGCACCTCCCCAGACCAGAACAACGTCTCCTTTTTCAACAACATTGGGGGACCATCCCATAAGCATACGATAAGCCGTAGAAGCACAAAGCATGTAACAAGCAGACTCTTCCCAGCTGAGATGCTTTGGCTTATTTTGACATTGATGAGACTGAGCCCTAGTAAACTGGCAGTAACTGCCATAGTTAGTCTGATATCCCCATATACGTGTTGAAGGTGCAAGCATCGGATCTTTCCCTGAAAGTACCCAAGGGTCATCTGGCTCCCACCAACCGGAGTGAATCACTACCTCATCTCCTACTTTTACGTTTTCAACCTCAGAACCAACTGCCCAAATAATTCCGGCAGAATCGCTTCCTCCAGCATGAAAATCCTCTGGTTCCCCTTTTTTTTGGCGATCCGCAATAACATCAACTGGAAAACCAAGTCCGGCCCAAACATTATTATAATTAATTCCTGTAGCCATTGTGTAGACCAAAACGTCCAAGGGACCAATTTCTGGAACAGGAATGATCTCCCGTTTCCACGCTTCATTAGGTTCACCAAAACGTTCTTGTCTGACACAAAATGCATGCATATTTTTAGGAATTATTCCAATTGGAGGACGTTCTCCTAATTCATAAATTTCTTTAATTTCAGAATTTTCACCCATTTTTTTCAACACCTTTCCCAGCACATTAATTATTTAACATAAGTAAAAAATACGATTATGTATTTGCAATTTTTTTATTGTATGTTATAGTTATTTCATATTATGATATTTGTCAAGCAAATAATATAATATTTTTTTAGATAATGCAGGCTAACTTTTTTGGCCTGCGAATTTTAAGTATAATTCTCCGAATCAATTGACCACATTTTCTGGGAAAAAATGGAAAACACAAAACTTAACTATGAACCCGTTGTCAATGTCAGCTTGGCCAAACAGATATCCGAAAAGATTCTGGAATCAATCACAGATGGAACGCTTAAAGCAGATGATCAATTACCCACTGAAGAAGTGCTTGCGAGTCAATTTCAGGTTTCAAGACCGACGATACGTGAAGCTTTGAAAAGACTAGCTGCCCAGAGCCTAATCCGTTCCAGACGAGGCCCCAGTGGAGGCACATTCGTCAATCGACCAAGTTTTGTAGATGTCAGTTCGAACCTCAGTACATCAACAGCACTTCTGGTCAGCCTGGGCGAATTCTCCATTCCTGAGATCCTTGAAGCACGAAGAGACCTTGAGTTACTTTGCGTTCAGCATGCTGTGGAACGTCGTGACGAAGCAGAATTAAATATGCTTAAGGAAGAACTTTTGATACAAAAAAAACAATCTATTTCGGATACAGAATTTTGTGACTCCGATGTCCGATTCCATCGAATCCTTGCTGATGCCACCCATAACCCTGTACTGCAATTCATCATGTTTTCAGTTATAGAAGCTCTTCAGCCGATAGAAAACATGGTGGTCTTTCGTGTACGAGATCGTAAAGTTGTTATCAATCATCATCAGAAGATGATTGACGCCTTAACGCAACGGGATGAGGCTTCGGCTACTGAAGCCATCAAGGAACAGACCATCTACCTCACCGAACGGTTTCAGTTTGCACAAAAAATGAGAAAGGAAAAAAGAGCCAAATAGCTTGCCGGCCCCCATTAGCTAATTTAGTGGTCCTTCATCTGTCTCTTGTTGATGAAAGCTTCAACACCCTAAGTCAAGTCTTCTGCCATCATGTTGCAAGCCGTGATTTCCACAAGTGTGCGCTTTATTTTTGGATGGATTGTTGTAGAAAGGACAGGGCTGATAGATACCTATATGGACACCTAAATCCTCCCCAAGAATTACTGTATAGGAAATGTCGGCTAGATTGTGGATGGTTTCGGAAAGTTAAGCATAGCGAAGGAAAATCACAGAAGATGTTGGGCACGCCACTGCCAACAGTATTATTGTTGAATATTACTTATTATCATATCAAGATTTATTAAACCTCCAACTTTTTAGTAACGAAGAAATTTTTATTCTTTATTACGAAGAAAGTTTTTGATTTCATCTCTATTTGGTATCGATTTCCGACTACTACTAGGTCTTGAACAATGAATAGCTGCCGCTGCTGAAGCAAAGTGTATAGAGTTTTCTTCAGAATTTCCCTCTGCCAAACCCAAAGCGAAGATTCCATGAAAAACATCTCCGGCACCGAGAGTGTCAACGGTTTTTACTTCGAATGCTGGGAAATGTCGGAGAATACCATTTTCAATCCATCGTATTCCTGAAGAACCTTCCGTTACGCCCACCCAGCCATGATTTAGTCCCATGGCATAATTAAGGGCTTTTTCTGTAGCCATACCGGCGGCAAACTTACAAAGAGCTGGTTGTGAAAAAAGAACGTGGGTAGCACTTCGAATTATTTCCTCATTAAAACTTCCTGAGGACAAATCCGCATCAAGAACAGCCGGCAGACCAAGTTCTCGGGCCTGCCTGAGGGTTTTTATGGCTCCTTCGTACCAACCAAAAGACACTAAGACTGCGTGGCTTTCTTTTAGTCTTTCTAGTGGAAGCCAGTTTGCGCCACTATTAAGTTTCGGGTCATTGTAATTGGTGATCAGACGTTCTCCTTCACTATCGATCAACACAGAGGAAACCCCTGATTTAACATCCTTCTGTACGAAAACATCCCGTACATCAACACCTAATTCTTCAAGTTCTTCTAAGATCAGGTGACCATTATGGTCATTCCCGAGTCTACCCCAGAAAACAGCATGTCCGCCGGCGCGATTAATTGCAACTGCTGCTCTAGGTGATGTTCCTCCGCAAGCTTGAAAGTAGTTTTTAGCAAAGCATTTTATAGGTGTTTTGGCGATTTTTGGCACTTGAAATATATGATCAAGAACAGCATTTCCAACGCATACTACTTTTTTCATAGGTTTCAGCTAACAAGAATAGTTTGAGTTTGAATTTTATTGATCTTGAAAATTCAAAAGATTTTATCCTTAAGAGTTAAATAAAATTATAACATGATTTTTTTTTCTTGCATATTATTTAATTTCTGCTAGAATTTAATTTCTATATGAAATATATTATGAAAAATGAATATAAACTAAGCACTGGACTGACTAAAAAAAATGTCCAAGAACATAATCTAACAACCATTCTTCGTGGTATTTACGAATCTGGTATATGCTCTCGTGTTGAGATAGCAGATAAAGTGGGTTTGGATCAAGCAACAGTAACACGAGTCGTTCAAAAATTGGTTGAAAAAGAGATTGTCTTTGAGAGCATTTTGGGCAAGGAAACAGGCCAGCGTGGTAGACGTTCCATCGGACTAGAGTTATCTCCTAATCGCTATAGGCTTGTAGTAGTTCGTTTACAACGACTTAGTTTTAGAGTTGCTTTACTAGATTTGACCGGAAATATCATGCAAGAAACTGAGTGTCCTATAGACGCTTTGAAAAAGCCCTCTCATATTTTTGATCTGATTGTGCAAGCGATTGAAAAAGTTATGACTGATTGCTCAGAAGAAGTTTTGGGAATGGGATTAACACTACCAGGACCATTTTTAGAGCAATCTGAACGTATCATTTTAATGACAGAATCTCCAGATTGGGAAGACTTTGATATAGTTCATAGGCTACGTAAGCATTTTAGTGACATTCCTTTGTATTCGAAGCATGATGCAAAGGCTGCTGCTCTATCAGTCTGGAAAACGCAGGGGATTACTACAGGATCTAGAATGATGCTTTATCTCTCTGCTGGTCAAGGGATCGGTGCTGGGCTTGTGATAAACGGAGAAGTATTCAGAGGAAGTCTAGGTACAGCTGGAGAGATTGGGCATACTTCTATCAAAAATGATGGACCTAAATGTTACTGTGGAAACTATGGCTGTCTTGAAATTTACTGCTCAAGACTTACCTTGTTTAGAAATTTGAAGGCAAACTCTAGACATAGTTTACCATATCCTCTCAATTTTGATGATGTAGTGGAGGCATATCAAATGGGAGATAAGGAAGTTATGAAAGAAGTAGATCAGATGGCAAATTATCTAGCTCAAGGTCTAGTAAATTGTATTAACTTAATGAACCCAGACTTGATTGTGCTTGGGGATGAGTATTCGCGCTTTGGAGAACCTTTCCTTGAAATCATTTCTGAGAAAGTGAAAAAACGTTTGCTCAAAAATGTTTATGAAAATATAAGATTTCAACTTGTTCAACAGAAAGATGATTTGGTTCTAAGTGGAAGTTATCATCATGTTTTACAGAGTGTCCTTTTTGAATCTACAAACCCTACACTTTTTAACTGAAAAAAATACAAATGAACAAAGACGGTTACAAGACTATTCACTGTATAGGTGCTGCCCTAGTCGATATCCTAATGAAACCTATAGGGAGATATCCCAAACCTCATGTTCGCAGCAACGTCTTCGTAGAAGAAATGAATTTTTCTCCTGGTGGTGGTGCTACTAACTGTGCTCTTTCCCTATCCAAAATGGGGGCAGACACGGCTTTATTCAGTAAGGTAGGGGAGGATCATCATGCTGATTTCATTCAAAATGAGCTTAACGAAGCTGGAGTAAATTGCATGCATACGTTAGTCCGATCAAAAGATCATAAGACATCGACGGTCTTTGTGGGTGTTGACCAGGATGGGGAACGTACGTTCATATCATATCACGGAGCACTTACAGACTTTAAGTTATCTGATTTTGATGAAAAACACCTACTTTCTGCTGAAGTGCTTATTTATCCGGATTTATTCAACATACCAAATTTTGACAATTTAGATCTTGAAGATTTACTACGTAAGGCGCAACAACAGGGAACAGTGACAATACTTGACGAAACTTGGGGTATTTTAGGTCTTCAAAAGGAATTGTTTGAAAGGACTATTCCATACCTCGACTACATCATGCCAAGCATGGATGATCTACAGCATATGTATCCCGGAGATAATCCTGAAGAGGTCGCAAGTCATTTAATTAGTATTGGTGCAAAAAATGTGATTATCAAACTTGGCGCAGACGGTGTTTTGTTCGCAAACTCCAATCAAAAGTTTAATGTTACTGCTTTGACAAATCCTATTGATGTTGTTGACTGTACTGGAGCTGGAGATAATTTCAATGCTGGATTTGTCTTTGCGTTGAGTCGGAATCTTTCATTAGAAAATTCTATCGAATTTGCAAATGAGGTTGCCGGTATAGCCATTAGGCATATTGGAGCAAGTTTAGAGAGAGAGCAATTACAACTATTAATTCGCCAATCAAATTGTTTTAACTAATGCAACTTGAATTGAACATCAATGGTTACCTTTCGCAGGTGATGCTAATGCCTAAAGAAGTCAATGAAGTATATAAGCCCTTGTTAAAGCGGATTTCTCACTTGCGAAATAAACAAACTAAATCAAAACGTACAAAGATTTTGCTTGCAGGTCCCCCTGGAAGCGGCAAGTCAACATTTGCATCAGTATTAGAAGAACTTGCACATCAACAGAAGTCTTTCTCTGTACAGGCTTTGGGCTTAGACGGGTTTCATTTTAAAAATACTTATTTGCGATCAAACTTTATTTCATATGACGGGAAGGAATTAACCCTTGAAGCAATCAAAGGTGCACCTGAAACATACGATATCAAGTCTTTGCTCAAGCAATGGCAGCTGCTTGACAAACCGAACGCTCAATGGCCTGTTTATGACCGAACCCTGCATGAACCGGTCTCGGATAAGATTGTCTTGAAGTCGGAAGTACTTCTGCTGGAAGGGAACTGGGTCTTATTGGACGAGGAAAACTGGAGAGTCTTGTCAGCACAAGCTGACCTCACTATTTTTTTACGTGCAGGCGAAGAACAGGTTTGTGAACGACTTAAAGCCAGAAAAAAACGTGGTGGTTTTAGTTTAGAAGAAGTAGAAGCCCATTACCTAAGAACGGACAAACCTAACGTCGATCGAGTTTTAACCAAGAGTCTACCAGCAGATTTGGAACTGATTTGGACCACAGACACTGAACCATCACAACTGGCTTTTCGTGCCTCTCAAGATCTCGATATTATATGACTGATCAACTTAAGCCCGTTCTGGAAGTGAAAAATGTCAGCAAATTCTTTGGAGGTGTAGAGGCACTCAAACAAGGTTCGCTGAAACTATTTCCTGGGGAAGTTCTGGCAATAGTCGGAGCTAACGGAGCTGGAAAATCTACTTTGATAAAAATCATCGCCGGAGTTCTAAATCCGGATCAAGGTTTTGTTAAAATCCGAGGGAAACACATTGGTCAAGATGATCATAATGTTAGTTTTATAAGGCAACAGGGAGTTGAGGTGGTTTATCAGGACCTTGCTATCGTTCCTAACATGTCGGCTCCATACAACCTTTTTCTCGGTCGTATTCCACGTAAATTCGGGATCTTCGTAGATGAAAAGAAAATGCTTGAGAAAACTGAAGAAGTGCTTGCCGAGTTGAATATAGAAACCGTACAGAACCTTATCAGACCCATCTCAGAAATGTCTGGTGGCCAGCAGCAAAGTATAGCTATTGGTCGCGCTATAGCATGGGGTAAGGATATAGTTATTCTGGATGAACCCACCGCAGCGCTTGGCCCAAATGAAACTCTTGAAGTCGAACGTATTATCCGTGAGATTAGAAAGCGCGGCACCGCAATCATTCTCATTAGTCACAATTTAGATCAGGTTTTTCGAGTGGCAGACCGCTTAGTTGTTGTTCATAAAGGTATCACATCACGTGAATTTCTCCGTAGTGAAGTGACCCTCGAAGAACTGGTTAAGTCCATAACTACAGGTTAAAAGGGGAATTTTATGTCAAATGTGCTTAATCAAACTAATTCAAAGAAAGAATCAGTCCAAAAAACATTCTTTAATAGGTTAGGATTTCCAGCGCTAGAATCCTCAGAGGGACGTATTTGGAAAAACCGCCTGCGTGACAATGTGCCATTTATAGCAATTACATTAGTAATAATAATATTCTGGATCATCAGTGGGGAACGCTTTATGTCCGCTAGAAATTGGACTTTCATTGCACAACAGACTCCCGTGCTGCTGCTTCTTGCCTTTGCTCAGTTATTAGTAGTCACAACCGGATCTATTGATATTTCCGTAGGTTCAAATCTTGGTTTCAGTGCCTATATGTCTGCGTTGGGGATGATCTGGTTTGGAACCATGGGGTTTATGGTAGGAATCGTTGCTGCAATCTTGGTTGGTATCTTAAACGGATTCATATTTTCTCTTTTCAAGATTTCTTCATTTGTTACAACTCTTGCCATGCTGATAATCGTGAGGGCGGTCTTAGTGATTGTCTCAGATGGAAGGTCGATCTATGTTACAGACCAGCCAATGAGCAATAGTAATATTACATCTATTGAAGCAAAGTGGTTGCTTGATCTTGGCCAATTCCCACACATCCTATACTTCTGCATCGCAGTCACAATTCTACTTTGGGTTGTATATGAAAAAACCATTTTTGGCCAACAACTAAAAGCACTTGGGGGCAACGAGAAAGTTCTCCACTTAGCAGGCATTTCGGTCAACTGGTTCAAGATTCAGGTATTTGCAGTAGCAGGCTTCATGGTTGGATTGGCATCATTTATCAATTTAGCTCGTTCTGGAGCTGCTACCGTACAAGCAGGCCAAATGATGGAACTAGATTCAATAGCTGCAGTGGCTCTAGGTGGGACAGTTCTTACCGGAGGTTATGGTAGCGTACAAAAAACAGTAGTTGGAGCTCTTACGCTTACAATTGTTGCCAACGGCCTCACAATCGCTGGTGTTCCTCCTTCATGGAGTAGGATTGCAAGAGGAGTTTTACTTATTGCCGCGATCGCAATTTCATTAAACCGAAAGCAGATTGATGTTGTCAAATGAGAGTGAATATTTAAAATACCTCACCCTAAATCACTTAACCTTAAATCGAGAATTGCCTATGTGAAAAAAATTAAACAAACTTTACTAACCAATAATCTAAAATTATAAGGTGAATTATGAAAAATCTAATGTTACTGCTTCTAGCAGTATTGATATTGGCACCCGTCAATTCTTCAATGGCCGTGACCCCTCGCAAGGATCTAGTAATTGCTGATTTGGGTCAACCAAAGACAAATCCATGGGTGATCAACCGTCATCGCTTTCAGGAATGTGTAGCTCGGGCTTTGAATATTGAGCAAATTCTTGCAGACGATGAAAACAGTGAGAGTAAGCATGTCAGTCAGGCTGAATCCCTTGTATCTCGTCAACCAGATGCTTTGGTTTTCAACCCGCTTACGTCTCCTGCAGGAGCACAAGTTGCTCGACTCCTAGAGCGCAATCGTATTCCTGGTATGACTGCCGGCCGTGTGGTCGTCGCCGACTATGAAAAGGAATACAAAGGTCAGTTTCTCATTGGTCAAATGGGAACCAACCTTGATTCCTGGGGCGCAGCGATGGCACAGGCTGCTATAGATGCTGGTAGCCGTAAAATTGCTATGATATGGAACCCTAAGGATGTCATCACTACCCAATACATCTGGGCCGGAGCACAAAGGGTGATAGATAGTTATCCGGATGCTGAAGTTATCATTGAAGGGCGCGATCGACTGAGCCGAGAGACTGGAATCAAGTACGCCGAGCAATACGTTGCTCGCTTTGGGAAAGGTGAAATTGACGCCATAATTGTGCTCGGTGCAACCGCAGGGCTAGGCGCCCAGTTCGCACTTGAGCAGGCTGGACGAAGCGACGTTGATATCATCACCTGTGATATTGACGAACAGGTAGCACAGAATATCCGGGATGGGAAGTTGTCGTTCAGCATTGGTGCTCATTGGATGGGTGGCGGCTTTGCGTTGCTTCATCTTTATGATTATTTGCATGGTTTCCCCATTGAGGACACGCAGCCAGATTTTAGTCTGATTGCGGTTACAGCCAAAAATGTAGACGCCTATGAGCGACAGTTCCTTAATGGCTGTATACTCACACCTAACGAGATTCAGAATCTGTCCCGTGTTTTCAATCCGGATGCAGACCTAGCTAGTTTCATTGAAAATTTTTCGAAAACTTGGGATCAGTAAGGCTGTTTTTAATGTGTTTAGACAGATAAATATTTTTGAGCATTGGGGGATTGCATTCGCGCAGTTCCCCATTGTCTTATTTTACTAAAGGTTCATACAACTTACTAAAGATAAATATGGCTCGAATTACTTTACGTCAACTACTCGATCATGCTGCTGAGGGAAGTTATGGAGTTCCCGCATTCAACGTTAGCAACATAGAACAGCTTATGGCCATAATGAGGGCCGCCAGGGAAGTTGATGCTCCTGTTATTTTGCAGGCCAGTAGAGGAGCTCGAAGTTATTCTAGCGATGCAATTATCCGGCATATGGTCACGGCAGTTGAAGAAATGTACCCGACAATTCCAATCTGTTTGCATCAGGATCATGGCAATAATGAAGCAACCTGTTTCTCTGCAATTCAAAATGGATTCACTTCTGTGATGATGGACGGGTCGCTCGAAGAAGACGCTAAAACCCCATCATCATATGATTACAACACTAAAATCACCAAACGAATCGTTTCGACTGCGCATGCGGTTGGGGTTTCTGTGGAAGGCGAATTGGGCTGTCTTGGCTCATTGGAAAGTGGAGAAGGAGAAAAGGAAGATGGTCATGGTGCAGATGGTATTCTCAGTCGTGAACAATTACTAACTGATCCACCTCAGGCCTTTGACTTCGTTACCCGAACAAATGTAGACGCACTCGCTATTGCGATGGGGACATCGCATGGTGCATACAAATTCTCTCGAAAACCTGATGGAGAAATTCTGGCAATGGAAGTCGTCAGAGAAATTAACCATTTGATGCCAAGCATGCATCTGGTCATGCACGGTTCATCAAGTGTACCTCAGAACCTTCAAGATATCTTCAATGAATTTGGTGGCGAAATACCACAGACATGGGGTGTTCCTATTGAAGAAATTCAGCTAGGGATCAAGTATGGTGTCCGCAAGATCAACATCGACACGGATTGCCGTATAGCTATGGCAGGAGCAATGCGTAAAGTTGCAATCACTAACAAATCGGAATTTGACCCGCGAAAATTCCTCATTCCTGCGATCAAAGCAATGCAGCAGATTGTCAAGGACCGTTATGAACAGTTCGGCACTGCCGGTCAGGCTTCCAAAATCAAAGTCATACCTGTCGAAGAAATGGCCAAACGTTATCAATCTGGAGAACTAATTTTAAATTGAAAGATCTTATTAATGCAAAAAAAGAGTCATTATGAGTTTTGAGGAGGCAATTCATCGGGAACGTATCCAGAAGGTAGAGGAGTACACCGAAAAAGAACAGGAACAGATCAGGCAGCATCCTTGGCGGGAGCAATACCATTTTCAAACTCCTGTCGGTTGGATGAACGATCCTCACGGTTTGATCCAGTTTAATGGGAAGTATCACCTGTTTTATCAGCACCATCCCTTCAGTGGGAAATGGGGTACGATGCACTGGGGACATGCTGTGAGCGATGACTTGATTAACTGGGAGCATCTGCCGACGGCCCTTGCCCCAAGTGAACGATATGATAACTGGGATGGTGGAGGAATTTTCACCGGTTCAGCCATTGAGCATGAAGGAGAATTGCTGCTATTTTACACAGGATGTGCGGAAGATCGACAAGTTCAATGTTTGGCTCGCTCCAAAGATGGAGTGAACTTCATTAAATCAGATCACAACCCTATCCTTTCGGATCCTCCAAAAGGGATTAATCCTCACGATTTCCGAGATCCAAAAGTTTGGAAACATGGGGAATATTTTTATATGGTCACTGGAGTGACGGATGGCGTAAGCAACTTGCTTGAGCCATCTAAATATGAAATCAATGGATTTGGCAAAGTCTGCCTGCATCGTTCTTCAGATCTTCATAACTGGGAATTTGTTAACTATCTTGTTGAGAGTAGAGGAGAACTTGGAACCATGTTGGAGTGTCCAAATTTCTTTCCATTAGATGGTAAATGGGTACTCCTTTTTTCACCAATGGGGCTCTTAGATAGGCAAGCAATCTACTTGACTGGAAATTTTGACGAGGTCACTGGCAAGTTCCACTGGACTACGATGGGATCTGTAGATTGGGGATTTGACTATTACGCACCTCAACATTTTCAGGATGACTTGGGTCGGAATATAATCATGGCTTGGATCGGATCTTGGCCTTTTATGCCATGGTGTCAAGGTCAATACGACACTAGTAATTTAGGCTGGTATGGAGGAATTAGTATTCCTCGTCAGATAAACTTGTGCTCCGACGGAAAACTTAGAAGCGAACCAATTGCAGAAGTTGAACAATTGCGAATCAATCCCCTTAGTTATGGACCTAACATGATCGAAGATAGTTCTCCATTTGAATTTGAGGCAGGAGATGGGGTGCACGGAGAAATATTAGCCACTTTCGATTTGACAGAGAGTTCAGCAGAATTAATCGGATTCAGGATTCGTGGATCATTAGAGCAACAGACTCTTCTGGAGTTTAATTTACGTTTGGGAGAAATGATTTTTGACCGAACAGAATCGGGTAATATATCTGCTAGAGAGCGTCGTTGTGCACTAGAATCCGCGAGTCAATCTAAACTTTTCGTTCGTATATTCCTTGACAGTATCTCTGTGGAAGTTTTCACCGATGGAGGGAGAACCACTATGACAAATAATGTATTTTCAAATCCTTCAAGTAACAAATTATCAATATACACAAGGAACGGAAGTGCATCATTGCTTAGCCTCGAAACATTCGGTCTACAGTCGATTTGTTCCAAATGATTGTCTGCCTTTAATAAACAATTTTTTGGCCAGCGGGCGGTGCCTTCAAAACACCCGTATTTTCATTTTATACTCCTTTGTATAGAAGAGGGATTGCCAATGTAATCCCTCTTCTAATATATACACGAGTAAATACTTTATGTATCAATGGGCGGGCCTGTGTGCTCCCTACCCTCCTTAATCATCAAGCTCTTTCAGGTCCTGCATCTCAACTAAGCCTGTGTAAAGGACATGTCTGTGTACTTATTTTAGCCGTAATATCCTCAGCATCTGATTCAGTCTTTCTTTCAGCCCACCTTATTCCTTTTAAATCTTCTTCATAAATTTGTTCAAGAGGGAGTTTAAGAACTTAGGTTCATTACAAAATACTTAATTTATAGCACCCGCATGTCCACATGTGAGGAAAGCAGCCTCACAACCAATTATTTTTTATCTATTTCGAGCCTGGATAGTACCAACCTGTCAGGACTTGCGAATGGCAAATGTTGAAACCCCTCTTTTCTAATATCAAGATCTTCCGCATAATCGTCACCATAAGTTCCATCACCCCGTCTAATAGTGGGATCATAAGATAATGACAATCTCCATTTTAGATAATCGTAAGACTTGATTGGTGGATAAATTGAAGGCTGATCAGTAAAATTCTCAATCATCACATCCCTGCCAGGATCTAGAAAAAATGGCATCGTATATCTTGGCTTTGTTAAATCTGTATTGATTATTCTGTGATTGGAAGATTTTAGTATATCGTTTGACCATCTTGCAAACATATCTGCAACGTTCAAAACCAAACTATTCTCTATGTAAGGAGCATCAATCCATTCATCTGTTTGTCTATCTTGTACTTGTAATCCTCCTGGATCATCAAATCTCCAAAGTAAAGTAAGAGAACCATAATCAGTATGTTCCCCACCTCTTATCTGGTTTTTTTTTACATTATCATTCTCCCACACAGGATAATGTATCAGTCTCATGGTTGAACTTCCATCAATATGTTTTTCCACTAAAGTTCCATGAGGTAATTTGAATATATTTTCAAATTTATAAAGAAACTCATGAGCAATCATTCTAGTAATACGTTCTATTTTTTGCGCCATTGGTTTGAATTCAGGTATGTCTGTAGGCCAATATTTTTCTTGCATTCTATCAGGAGAAACCCAATTGTAACATTCCTTTAAATCTCCTGGCATATAAGGTGTTAATCGTTCATCCTCTATTCCACTATAACCAACATTATCTATTACACCACTATAACCATTTTTCAATTTTACTTCGGTTGGGAGTGCAAAATACTCTTTTACAATTTGACCCCAATCTGCAAATTCAGACAGCCAGGAATCATGTGTATGTGTGAAGACTGCAAAACCACATGTAGTATAAGCATCATACATTTGTTGTTCTGCATTTTTGTCATGAAAATCTATTATCGGAATCATTTTTTTCTCCTTGGCTGGTATAAAAATTAGAAGTTTTTCTAAGAAAATTAAATTATTATTCTGATAACAACGGATTCTATCATGTGTTTGTTTTGATGCTATTAGTAAATTTACCTAGATTAATTTTTGAGAGCGTTTTGATTATAAAAAAGCTAAAAGGTAAATCCGGATTATCGGTATAAAAAGTGAGTTTGAATGGAGAAAATATAAAGCTGGGGACGTGGAATAAATTCAGCCCTGACCCAGATCTTTCATTCGGAATTTGCTGATGGGGTTCCACGAGAAACTATCATCCAACTGCTGAGAATGATGAGGCATACCCCCAGCCACTCAAGGGGTTCGGGAAGGCTATCCCAAAACAAGTAGCCAAAAAGCAGGAACCAACCAAGTTTAGTATATATCATTGCCGAGATTGAAGTTGCAGACGTGACAGTAGACTGGTAGGAACGGACGAGGCACTGTCTTGAGAGAAACAGTAGTACTGGAGCACTGATGAGCATGGGGGTCATTTTGTTCCACAGTACGGCGAAATCTATTATAGGCCCCATTGCTACCAGCACTAGTGCAGGTTCCCAGAAAATCATAGCCGAAGCGGGGACTTTATCTCCAGCCAATTTGACGGTGATCCAACGCAGCGAAGAGAAGAACAGGGCACCGAACATGAAAGCATAGTAATGCGCGCTGCTCCACCCCTGCCACTCCACTTGCATCATAAACAATCCACCAGCTATTCCAAATCCAATCGCTGGCCAGATCAGAGGTGATGGTTTCTCTCCCAAAATAAGTATTGCGAGAATTGCCATTATCACCGGTGAAAGTAGGCTCATCGTACCGAATTCGAAAACACTCAAACCTGCTAGTGCACTGAGGAAGCAACTCCAAGCCCCCAGTGTGAAAAGGCTTAAAAGAAACAGAATCTTCCAGGAAACGGGCCTGATCTGCTGAAGCGAGCCTTTTGTCAGCAGTTCCTGCAGAGCCGTAAAAATCATGAACATCGCAGCAGTGGTGAAGTTGATTTCAAAAAGATTATATGAATCTAGCAGCCATTTCTCTGCGGCAATGTTCGAGGCAAGCAGAAAGTATCCGAGAAGGATCCTGCCCGTAATAAATCCCTGGCTTGATATAGTTAACATTCTTTATAAACCTGAAAAATTCATGTTAATGGATCTGGACAATCTGGAAATATTACTCTAAACATGCCAGTACCTCCAAGACCTTGATTTTGTGTCATGACTGATTTTGTGCAATTTTCGCTATATGTTTTCATTTTTTCTGCCTAAATTCAAACCAGGAACCATCCTTAATTCATTGGTATTGTCATTGTAGTAAGGAAGGAATTAAACTTATGCCTGCTGCTTATAACTCCGGTATCAATGCAAATACTAAAACAAGGACTATTGACCCCATTTAAAAATAATATATATATTACTATATTCGCTATTTAGTAATATAAAAAATTTTCATCATATATAATATATACTTCATTAGGAATGAGTTTGAATATTTAAACCGAAACGGAGAAAGATGAGTTCACAAGTAAAAGTAGCGATTGTTACTGGTGCTGGAACTGGTGTTGGCCAGTGTACTGCAATATCGTTATTGCGTGAGGGGTATTCTGTAGCTCTCGCAGGTCGCCGAAAAAATTTACTCGAGGTTACAGTCAAGGAAGCTGGAGACACTGGTTCACCTACGCTGGTCATACCCACAGACGTGAGTGATCCAGATTCGGTACGAGAGTTGTTCAAACAAACCAAGAAAACCTTCGGGAGGCTGGATCTACTCTTCAACAACGCTGGAATTGGTGCTCCACCCGTGCCTTTGGAAGATCTCACCTACGAGCAATGGAAGGCTGTTTTGGATGTAAATTTAACGGGATCCTTTCTCTGTACTCAAGAGGCATTCAAGATTATGAAGTCCCAAAACCCAAGAGGCGGGCGTATCATAAACAACGGATCCATCTCAGCACATGTACCCCGCCCTTTTTCGTCACCTTACACTGCGACCAAGCACGCAATCACTGGTTTGACTCGCTCTACCTCTCTTGACGGACGTGCCTATGACATCGCATGCGGGCAAATCGACATCGGCAATGCTGCCACCGAAATGACTGCTCCAATGGAGGAAGGTATCATTCAAGCTAATGGTAAAACTGTAGTGGAGCCCAGAATGGATGCCAGCAACGTTGCGAATGCAGTTGTTCACATGGCAAGCCTGCCATTGAACGCGAATGTGATGTTCATGA
>Ga0208408_1000253_pt1 | contig 37004 bp, 39 predicted proteins | sample ETNtaG_4_FD_185776 | JGI IMG/M metagenome (GOLD analysis project Ga0208408, IMG submission 185776) | Marine microbial and viral communities from oxygen minimum zone, Eastern Pacific Ocean - ETNP201406SV67 (SPAdes) (version 2) | ecosystem: Environmental > Aquatic > Marine > Oceanic ... | reverse complement strand
AACCATATCTTATTTGGCCATTAGTAGGTTTAGTTCCAAACGTTTCTTCAGATAGTAAACAGTAGGCTCCAATCTGCAAAACATGACTAAAAAATGGAGCTTTAGGTTTTCTACCAGTTTTAACTTCTACCGGAATTTTCATATTTTCAGTTTTAATTAAGTAATCAGGTCTGCCTGCTAAATTATAATTATTTGATTTCAACACAGGTGTATCTTTTGTTAGCGCATCAGGTGTTTCAATATCACTCTCACCTAATTTATAATCATCACGTAATTTATCTATTTTTTCAGTAGATAATAATAATTTGTAAAGGAAAAGAGATGCCACAAGCATCCATCCAATTCCCAAAATTAATAAAATAACTCCTAAATTTCTTTTTAATAAATCATCATCAAAAGTCCATAATATTACAATAGCAAGTGTTACAAGAGTCATAATTAATCCTACAACTGTCATTAAAGTAGTAGATGTTTCTCTTGATTTTTCTTCTTCGACTAAAAGATTCTTTAGTGAATCTCCCATTTCTTTATGCTTTTCAACACCTGTATTAACTTCTTCACCTTCAGCATCGATTCCTTTGAGGTCTAAGTGCCACGATAGTGGGCAATAGCCATAGCGTTCCATTTCAGAAGCCGATATAATCTGCTTGGGCATGAGTGTTGAGTCCGGGGTTAAGTCCAGTGCTTACACACTATACTAACCCCTAATAAAGGATTACATTATATTTAGAAACTAAAATATTGATCGTGCCATGCTAGATTTCCATAATCTGCAATTTTATAGTTATAGATTATATTTTTCTTATCATTCTCTTGATTAAAATCCAATACAATAACCAAATCATATTCATCAGCATGAGGTCCATCAAACATAAGAGCTTCAAGTTTAACTGATTGTTTTGCCTTTAAAATGCCCGGATAATGTGTATCGGTTTCGAGCATTTCAGTCCCATTCCATACACTAATTTTCACTTTTAAATCCGTAATTTCTTCAGTACCTACATTGCTAATTCGTGACTGTACAAATAATCCTGAATAAGAACTATGATATACCGTATCAATTTCAATTTCAGTTCTTGGAAGAATGTAAGAATAAGATACAAATATTATAAAAAATGCAAGAATGATAGTCCCAAATTTAGCTATTATTTTTTTCTGATCTTTGTTAAAGTTCATAATGTAGCCTCCAAAGATGCAATCAGACTCATACCAGGTTCAGGAAGAATGTAATGCTTCTCATTATTGCCTAATTCAGTATCTATTCCATTCTTTTGAACGCCTAACCAAGTAGGCAATATATTTTTCCCTCCTACTTCCTTGATCCTTAAATCCATTAACACTGCCGATGTCTTAAGTTTAATAGGCCCAATACTTAATTCTCCACCAATAGCAAATGATAATTCTCCACCGTCAGCATTAGCTAATTCAAATACAGGATAAAGACCAAAAAGTTGATTTGGTACAATTTCAACATGTTTCACATCTTTTGCATGTATAATCATATAATCTAGATAAAATTGAGGTGTAGCTGGAGAGTTAGTGGCCCTTAGATATGCACTATCTATCCCATTAGGTGCGTCAATAATATAATTCACCCCATCTAAAATCATACTAGTATTATCACCTACATTTGTGACATCCATAAAAGTACCCGAATGCCCACCAGTATATCCTTCATCAACCATTAACAATACATCAATTTCAGAGGAACTGGTTGAAACAAAAAGATTGGGGAATCCTTGAAAGGCAAATGCCAAATCCATATCAAATTCATAATTTGGATCAATTCCCATATGGAATGATTCAGGAACATCATGCACAATAGCTTGAGCAGATTTCCATTTTCCGTAGTCTTTATTAGCAGTTTTTACCCAGATATAGTCTAAAGTTCCTTCAGCTTCATAGATAATGTCTATTTCTTTTCCAACAATTAAATCAGCCTGTAAGTTCTTAGGTATTTTTGAAAAATAAATTTCATTAAATGAAGGTCTTGTTTGATTATGCGTTTTAAGATAGGCACTACCAATCCCTCCTGTTTGGTGAATGTCAAATATTGCATCTAAATCTCGCCCTTCACTTTTACCAGTTTGGAAATAAGCATTTATGTTATTATTATCTCCCACTTCATCTAAAAAAAGTTCGATAGCAGTTTCTTCAGTTCCTCTGTCTAAATCAAGATAAATCCATTTTGTAACTGGTGACCAATCACCTAAATCCAAGTTAATGATGTCAGGCTCACCAAATACTGTAGAAAGTTTTGCAGACGTAACAGTTCCTTCCAAATACAATAATAATGCATCTCCAAAATCATTTTGCCTCAAGACAATTCCATGGGTCCATTGTAAGTCCATCCCAGTTAGATTACCAGATTCTAAGCTTAGAATTACCCTTGAAGGCGCGCTCGAAGAACTAAAATCAACTCCGATTTCATCTCCAATAATAACATCTAAATTAATTTTTTCAGGGACATCAGGTACTGCAACTTCTAGATTACTTTGAGAGTTACTATCGCTTACTGTTGCATAAATTGATCCTAATTGTTTACTAGATTCAAGAGTAATATTCCCTATAAGTGCAGTCCCCTCCATTCCATTATCATCTAAGTAAACAGATGCGTTTAGATTAAAATTATTTGGTAATTCATCAATTCGAAGTAAAACACTTTTATTTTCGAAATTGTTAATGTCTACTAATATTTGTTCCATTGCCGGAACATCATTATTGAAATCTTCAAGTGAGAGTTCTAATTGTGTACCTTTTTCTATCGGATCCCAAAGCTTAAGTCCAATATTAGGAGATATTCCTCGAAGATAAGCCTTCATGTTCATTGCACCTTCATCTGACATGTCAAGACTAATTCCTTCAGTCCAATATGTTTCTAATTCATTAGAATCTCCTAAATCAATTTCAAGAGCTACAGTGTCAATACCTTGGTCTGAACTTATATTAAATTCTAATAAATCATCGTGAATCTCCATATTTAGAGTCATACTTCCGGGAAGATTTGATACAAAAGCTTCAACACGATATGGATTTTCTTCATCAAATTGTTCTAGAACTAAATAAATCGGACCAACAGGTTGACTGGTATTCATAGCGATACTACCACTAAGAGTTAAATTTTCAACTGTAGCATTTAGTACCAAGTCTGCATTTAGGTTCAAATCCAATCCTACTGGTATTTCTTCAATAAATGCAGTTACTTTAGGTCCAATTATCCCTTCTTCTTGGAATATAATATAATCGGCAGTATCTCTATAATTAAAATCTTCTAAACTTAGTTCTAAATCTATGTCATCTCCCTTTGAAGTATAATTTACATCTACAGATTGAGGAAGCCCTTTAAGGAGTAATCTAGCCCCTAAAATAGTCCCTCCTTCAACTTCTTTCTGACTAGACCAAAGCCCTTCTACCCATCTTGGCGTCTCATCTAATAATTCAATATTCCCTTTATTGACCCAAGCCGTTACAGATACTTCTTCATTAATATTGTACAAAAATCTAGCCACAGTTTCAAACGATTCTACATTAGTAACTAAATTAATTGACAAATCAGCAACAGTATTTACCAAAGCTTTTCCAATTTCAGAAAGAGCTTCAATAAATCGTGCAACATCTCGTAAATCATTAATGTTTCCAACATCACCACTGATAATACTTTCACTATCAAGCATAGGTACTGTCACAATAATTTCAGCAGGCAAGCTATCAATGAATACATATGCGTCCAATCCTTTGTAATCTTCTTCGTATTCAGTATCATCAATTGCCCCTACTTTGAATTGTACTGGTTGTTTATGATTAATTTTAAAATCAGCCAATTCTCCACTTCCATCATCATCTAATTGTAAAGATTGAATCCAACTCAAATTTCCAGATAAACTTGCAGTTTCGTTTTCTAATCCCATGTTATTTTGGTATAACATGACTGAGCTTCCATTGTAAACGGAATGATCCCAAATCCATGACATTGCTTTTTCATTCTCTGTAACATTAGTTATTGTAAATGTAAAGTTAAACCAACTATCAGTAATTAGTCTCAAATCACCGTTAGAACTAACAATTTCTGCAGAACCAGGTAAATGTTCTAATTTTAAACGAGAGTAAATTCCACTTGCAAAACTTGTAAAAATTATATTATCAATTATTTCATTAGCGTCATCTCCTCCCGCATAAACTAAATTACCATTATCTACATTCAAAGTTATATTATTAGGTACATTGCTAAGTGTGATGTTTGCCCAATGCGATGTTTCGCCAGTCTCATTTATCCCCTCAAAATAAACTCTGAATGGTTTATCTCTTGTCGGATTCATAGATAGTGAAATATTAGTTATTCCTTCTCTTGAATAAAAATCAATATCGCCGATATCAGTTATCCTAGCACTAAAACCATAATCTTCATTTTTCGAGGAGATTGAAGATCTAGAATTAACAGCATTATTATCTAAATATGAAGATTCGTTATATATTGCAAAATAGTCATCACCACTTCCATCATTAAGATCTAGATATCTATCACTTGTAAGATATACAAATATTTTATCGATGTACGCAAGTTCATTTTCTCGGTTTCTTAACCTGATTGCAACTTCACCATCACCTTCACCAATCGTGGATTGCAATACAGCTTTCGGAATAGATCGTAACAAATCTCCAACATAAACAATTCTTCCAGCCAATCCAATTAATAAATCGCTAATCAATCCTCCGATGAGCGAGCTATCAATGCTTGTTACATCATCATTTACTGGAATTGTACTCCCTCCGCTTTCATCCAATTGAAGATTTCCTTCCAAAACTAAACTTTCAGGTAAATTATATATTTCTAGTCCAGTAAATAGTTGATAATCATGGTCGTCCCATGTCGCCCCTCTTCCGTCTTCAGTATAGTATTCGTAATCTCCATAGACTATAGATTCAATTGGTTCCGTTGAATGAAATTCTATTACAGTCCAATTCCTCTCAGAAGTTGATTCATTTCTTACTTCTAGCCACAATGAAGCTTTAGGCATATTTAATTCATCTAAGCATATTTCTTCACCTGATATTGATGAAGAAGAGTCACAAACTGGGACTCCAGTAATATCGGCTTCAATATGTGATAAGAAAGGATCAATGCCTTCTCCTGGATTCAGATTATATTCATAATACTGAAAGTCTAAGTTGAATTTTTTGTCAGGTTCATTTGGATCGGTCGTTTCAGTCTCAGGAGCGTATAATTCAATTGAGTCTCTATCGACTCCATCTTTTGTTTGGGACACAAGTCTGATGCCCAGTTCCCGAGGAACTTTTCCTCTAGGATTATCCAAATCAACTTTTATGAATGTTATTTCTTCTAATGCATCACCGGGATTTATTGTGGTCCCACTACTCCAATTATATTTAAGATACCCAATTGCAATTTCTAAATTATCGATTCCATTATTGAATGGATCGCTAGTCTCATTATTCATTAAGACATTAATTTGGTATGGTGCATTAACATAATCAACATCTCCGGGATTTAATCCAATACCACCACTACCATCTGTACCTATAGTAAAGATAAACTCTTCAATGACGACAGATAAGCTATATTCATCTGGAATTTCATTTGGTGGAAATTGTGTATTAACGCCCCACACATAAGTTTGATCAACATCATTTTCATCAGTATATGTTATCCCTCTTACGATAGCAATATCTAAGGTTTGATTTAATTCTTCTAGTTCTTCAAATTCAAAACTTAATCCAAGATTAGCCTCTAACCCCACATCACCATCTAGTGGATTAACGTCTGTATCCTCATTTATAAGATCATTAACTACTGGTACTAATCTAGCACGTATTTCGTTATTTCCATCTCCATCTATGTCGATTAGCATCCATGAGGTATCACTTTCATCTAATGCATTAATGAAAGATAAAATAAAATCAGCTGCAAAGTTATCTAGACCAATTGATTCTACCCATGCTCCAATTAAAGCTGTTGAAGCTCCCCAAAGAGTAGATACTAAGTTTGCTTCTTCAACTCCTTCTTCACAAGGTTCACCAGGAATAGGTTCAGGTTCACAACCACCTACATCAATAATTCCATTTCCGTTTGCATCATATGCCCAATAAATTAAATATGTTTCAGTGAAAATGGATAGCGCCGTGCCTAAAAATGAATCTTGATATAAATCAGCATCATTTTGCATAGTATTAATTATATCGGTTTTAACAGGTTCTAGATCGTTTACGTCAGTAGGTTTTAATCCTCTTTCAGAATAATCATAGATAATCGTCTCATAATCTGAGATATCTGCAATTACATCCTCACTTTCATCTTTACTATTCATTTCAGAACGACGAGTATCTAGTAAAGATACGGAAAGTTCATTTCCTTCATGTAGTGATCTTAGAAAATTCAATTCTTCAATAACTGTTTCGTTTATTTCATCATTCCTTTGGTTAACACTTTGGAAAAAAGTATCCAATTCTTCAGCAGTACCATAATTTGCTTCTATATTGGCAGGTCCCACTACTGTAGGTATCATTATGACTTGAAGCATCATCAATAAAACCACTGAACTTGCAAGTACTCTTTTTCGGTTCAATAATCTGAAAGAAGATTTCTTCATTGTTAATATTGAGAAACCATCTCTATAAATAAGGTATTAGTTAAAAATATAGATTGATTTTATATAGTGAATCAAAATCGATAGTAAGATGGATGAAGAGTCTTTACAAGAGATGCTCGCCGATGATGGCACTTTCAAAGGTGAAACGGATGAGAGTGAATTAGAAGCTTTGGTATCCAAATTAAAGACGAATATTTTGATTATAGGTAGTGGAGGGGCTGGCAATAATACACTAACTAGATTATACAAAGAAGGCATGAATTCTATAGAGCTACTAGCTTTGAACACAGACGCACAGCATTTACTCAATACACCTATTCCACATAGAATGTTGATTGGTAAACAACTGACAAAGGGTTTAGGGGCAGGTTCAGAACCAGGGACTGGTGAAGGTGCAGCTGAAGAAGCTAGAACTGAATTATTGGAAGCTTGTCAGGATGCAGATATTATTTTTCTTACAGGAGGCTTAGGTGGCGGTACAGGTACCGGTTCATTGCCAGTTATAGCTCGTTTAGCTAAGGAAAAAGGAGCATTAACTATAGCTATAGTAACGCTTCCTTTCAGTAATGAAGGCGCCCGTAGAACAAGAAATGCACGTTTAGGACTTGAGAAATTACGAAAATCAGCAGACACCGTAATTGTAATTCCAAATGATAAATTATTACAAGATGATATAATGAATCTACCTTTAAATTTAGCATTTAGGCATGCAGATGAGATATTAGGTAATGCAATAAAATGTATGACTGAAATTACTTCGCATGGTGGATTAGTTAACATAGATTTTGCAGATATGCGTTCTATAATGGATGGAGGTGGCGTGGCTATGATTGGTATGGGTGAAGGTCAAGGTGCAAATCGAGCTTCAGATGCAGTAATTGCAGCCCTAACATCACCATTACTGGAATTAGATATAGGTGAATCAAAAGGAGCTCTAGTGAATGTCACTGGTGGAGACGATATGACTCTCCAGGAGGCGCATGAAGTAGTTAAAGAAGTTCATAGTAAGATTAATAAAGATGCTCGAATCATTTGGGGAGCTTCGGTAGATTCTACCCTCGAACATCAGATACGAGTTATGCTCGTAGTCACTGGTGTAAAGTCTTCTCAAATATTGGGACCTCCATCGGGTGTGGATAACGAAATGCAAAACAGATACGGCATAGAATTCGTACAATAATACCATGAGTTTCATCGATAACGTCTGGCAAATGCAACACAAGCTCGAAGAACGCTTTAAGCGAATAGGTAGAGGTCAGTATGGTCGTGTTTTACGTCTTGCACGTAAGCCAACATCTGATGAATTTGTAAAAAGTTCTTGGGTTGTTGGTATTGGAATAGGTATTGTAGGTGCAATTGGATTTGTAGTATATTATGTTTGGCTAAAAGCTCCACCTATTGTAGCAGATTTATTTGGAATTTAGATATTATGGCAAAATTCATTGAAGAAGAAGAAGAAAGTCCAGTCGAAGCCGCTGAAGGTCCCTCATCAGATACTCAAATTTATACGATGAAGTCTCAAATTGGGCACGAACGAACTGCAAGCGAAAGACTTGCTGATCGAGCAAGAAGAAGTGGAGCTCCAATATATGCAATTCTTGCCCCTTCAAAATTAAGAGGATATATTTTTGTAGAAACTGATAGTCCAGAGGCACTTAGAGATAATCTGAAAGGTTTAACACATGCTAGAGGTATGGTGATGAATAAAGGTAAAGGCTATGGAAGATCGAAAGAGCCAGATACTTTTGGCACAACAACACTTGAAGAATTAACACCTCATTTGACCCCACCGCCAGCAGTTTCAGGAATTGAAGAAGGTAATATTGTTGAAGTAATTGCAGGCCCCTTCAAGGGTGAGAAAGCAAGAGTCCAACGCATAGATCAGTCTAAAGAAGAAGTTACAGTTGAATTATTCGAAGCTATGGTTCCAATCCCTATTACTGTTAGAGGAGATCATGTTCGAGTTTTAGAAAAGGAAGTTAATTAATGGGAGAAACAGTTGAAGCATTAGTTGATGCCGGTAAAGCCTCAGCAGGACCTCCATTAGGTCCAGCATTAGGCCCATCTGGTGTCAATGTTAAGCAAGTAATCGAAGAAATCAATTCTTTGACAAAAGATATGGAAGGCATGCAGGTACCTGTAAAAGTTAAGGTGGGAGACGACAAAAGTTTCTCAATTACAGTAGGTACGCCACCAGCATCTTCTCTAATAAAGCAAATATTAGGAATAGATAAAGGTTCAGGAGAAGCAGGTACAGTAGTTGCAGCAGAGCTACCATTGGAAAAAGCAATTAAAGTTGCTAAACAGAAAGGCCCTGGTTTAACTGGTGGAGATATTAAAGCCATGACTTCAGAAATATTGGGAGTTGCAAAATCAATGGGATTGAGCTGTGAAAGCAAAGATCCTAAAGAGATTCAAGCTTTAATTAAGTCTGGAGATCTAGACGATAGATTTTAATTAAATAAAAGTTATATTTTCTTCTTCTATTTTACGTCCACAGTAGGTACATTTAATTTGGAGATTTTCTTCACTTAGTAGTTTAAAGTTAGTGGAGACTCCTCTTTCATTATTGCATATGCAATTTTCATTTGGGCAATGAACTAATTCAGAAATAAAGGGTGGAGTTTCAATTTTCTTTTTTTCAGCCACAGCATAATTTCTGATAATATTAACAATAGCATCAGGAGATAATAGAGCTAATTTTTCTATTTCAACTTCATTTAATTCCCGATCTTCAATTTTTATAATATCCTTACGTTTTTGAATTTTACTTTGAACATTAATCAATAAACTAATAGTTGTCTCACTTCCACTTAAACCAAGAATGTCAAGGACTTTTTTTCCACGGCCAGCTTTGATGTGATCAATAACAGTTCCATTTCGTATAGGTTGTACACGTAGCAAATTTTCGCCCATTATTTTCCTCCAATTAATTTTTCTAGTAATGCCATTCTTACAGGTATTCCGTTGAATGCTTGTCTAAAATAAGCTGCATGTTTGGTATTATCAACATCAGTTGATATTTCATCGACTCTTGGTAGAGGGTGCAATATTCTCATTTTAGTTTTTGCGCCATTTAATAATTCGGAATTTATTCTGTATGCCCCAGCAACTCGTTTATAATCCTCAATATCTGGAAATCTTTCTTTTTGTATTCTGGTAACATAAAGCACATCTAGTTCACCAAGTATTTCTTCTAAACTTTGATGAGTTGACCATTCATTTGTTAAGTCATCAGTTACGTGTTCAGGCATGGCTAAACTTTCAGGTGAAATAAAGTACAATCTTGTCTTAAAACGGTCAAGTGCTTGTGATAGAGAATGAACAGTCCGTCCATATCTTAAATCTCCTAACATTCCAACTTTTAAATTTTCTAGTTTTCCAATTTCTTCTTTGATAGTAAATAAATCAAGAAGGGTTTGTGTAGGATGTTGCCCAGCACCATCTCCTCCGTTAATAATAGGGACATCAGAGACTTCAGATGCTAATTTTGCAGCCCCTTCTCTTGGATGTCTAAGAACTACAGCATCGGAGTATCCAGATACCATTCGTATTGCGTCCGATAGAGTTTCACCTTTTAGGTGAGATGTTGCAGAAGGATCTGCGAAACCAATACAACTTCCACCCAGTCGTTGCATTGCACTTTCAAATGACAATCTTGTTCTGGTTGAAGGTTCAAAAAAGCAAGTTGAAAGAATTTTCCCTTTTAATTTATCCGATTTTTTCTTTCCTTTAGCTACAGGTAACAATTCACTTGCACGTTTTAGGAGGTCCATGATGTTTTTGTTATCTAAATCTTCTATTGACACTACGTGCTTCATGGTGTGCTAACGAAGGGGGTTTTTTAAATGGTTTAATGAATTAGTAATCTAGACGTTATTAGTTTAAACTAAGTTGTTTATTAGAAAATAATTAGAGGAGAATAAGTATCATAATAATTTAAAAATGACAAGAGAAATATCAACTGTTGACGATATCGTAGAAATATATTTCTCGGCTAGTAGTCCTCTGCGTAGTAAGATATATGTGATTTTAGGTATTGTATTTGTTTTTTTTGCAATAATAGGGATTTGGATTCCAGGTTGGCCAACAGTCTCTTGGGCCGTTCCAGCTGCATTTCTTTTTTCTCTTTCTAGTGAAAAATTATTCAGATGGACCTTAACCAATGAGTATTTTGGTTCATTATTATTTAATTATTATGCTTCAGGAAAGACTCTTCCTAATCATGTTAAAAGAATTATTGCATTATTTATTCTTTGTATGTCATTAGCATCATCTTATCTAGTTTGGTTAGTTTCAACTAAGGGAGATGGAGAGTTATTAGTAATGTCTTCATGGAATGGAGCAGATCCTGGTTTTGGGTTCAGTACAATAATAATAGTTGGTTTTATTGGTGTTTGGTATATTTTATTTCAGGTTAAATCTCGATAACAGTTCTGTTAATAGTATAAACCATCACTTATTGATACACTTGTGACTAAAAATAATCGTACTCATAGACATGGAATTTACAGATTATACGCACCCATTTATGATAGATTTATGGCTCCCTCATTTGCTGATGGCCATTCAAAAATGTATAAACCTCTTAATCTTAAATCAGGAGATCATATACTAGAAGTTGGTGTTGGAACAGGTATTTCTTTAAAAAATATTCCGGATTTTGTTAAAGTAGATGCTATAGATTATAGTGAACCAATGTTAGTGAAAGCACGTAAACGGCAGGAAAATGGTGATTTCGCAGCTAAAATAAATTTCCAACAGATGGATGCACATGTTTTAGAATTTGAAGATAATCGTTTCGATCATTCAGTGGTTGCGCATACTTTAGCAGTTGTAGCTGAACCTGAAGTAGTTCTTAGAGAAATTATACGAGTTACAAAGCAATCAGGCATAATAGTCATAGTTAATCATTACAAAGACAAGAAGGGAATTTTAGGCACAATATGGAATCCTTTTAGAAAACGGTTGGGTCTTGGAAAGCATGTTGACTTTAAACAAATAATTGAGAATTGTGGACTAGAATTATTGGCTGAAGAACGAGTAAATAAAATTACCACACATTCTAAAATGTTGGTTTGCAAAATACCTTGAATTAGTGTAAAGTTTGTTTAATCCAACTTAAGGTATCCCTCAAAGAATCTTTAAGTTCCATTGGGTTCCAACCTAATACATTTTTAGCTTTACTAGAATCATAATTAGTTATCTTCCCCATGTATTCTTTTACAGTTTCAGGTGAAACAATTGGCGTATATCCAAAGATTGCCTTTATCGCTTGCCACCTTGCAAATATTTTCATTTGCCACATCGGTGCAATTTTACTAGGTAGTTTTAGCTCAGGTTCAAGTTCTTGAATTAAATTCATTAATTCAAATCCATCTAAACATTTAGTACAAAGAATGTGCCTTCCTTCAGCATTATCATTTTCATAAGCTTTCAAATGTCCAAGAGCTACATCCCTCACGTCAACATATCCAAAAGTTTGAGGAGGTAGTATATTCAGTTCACCCTTCAGAAGTTTATCAAAAAGCATAGTACTTGGTGTATGTCTATGAAAATAAGGACCTATTACTGCAGTTGGATTAATTACTACTAGATTCATATTAACTTCTTTTGCATATTCCCAAGCTCTCTTTTCAGCTTCAGTTTTTGCATAAGAATAGGGATGTTTCGATTTTAAATTCCAATCATTTTCATTCAAAGCTTTACCATTTGGTCCACTTCTTCCAACAGCAGCAGTACTTGATGTGAAAATGACTTTTTTAATTCCAGCATTGTTAGCAGCTTTCAAAGCATTTATTCCTCCTATAATTGAAGGATTTATGATATCCTCATCTGGATTTTTAGCCCAACTTTGGTATACTGCAGCGACTTGGAATAATCCCTCCATATTCTGCATGGCTGATTCAATACTTTCAGGTTCCATTAAATCCATTTCAACTAATTCTATGTCCAAAGAATCAAGATGTGAGACAAGTTTAGGGTCATTTTTATTTCTTACAGATGCTCTAACATTGTACCCTCTTTCTACTAATATTTTAGTCAAAGTGTAACCAACATGTCCGTTAGCTCCAGTAACTAGCACATTTTTTCCACTCATTTATTTGAATAAGTGTTTTCTGTAAAATTTTAGTTCGTTAATAGATTCAATTATGTCATCAAGCGCCCGATGCGTTTCCATTTTTGGTGGCACAATTGCGTTAATTTCAGGATTCCATCTTTTTACTAGTTCCTTAATTGATGTAACATCTACAACACGATAATGTAATCGCTGTTCAAGTGTGTTCATTTGAGCATCTAAAAAGCGTCTATCAGTTCCAATAGAATTTCCACAAAGTGGTGGTCTGTATTTTGTACCCAAATGTTTTTCAATAAATTCCAATGTTTGTTTTTCAGCTTCTTCAATTGTAATTTTGCTTTTTTTCACTTCTTTAATTAATCCTGAGCGATGATGCATTTCATGTACAAAATCATTCATTCTTTCTAGAATTTTATCATGAGCATTTATTACTAAATCAGGCCCTTCAGCAATTATATTCAAATCAGAATCTGTAATAATTGAGGCAATTTCAATTATACGGTGTCTTTTTGGATCTAGTCCAGTCATTTCCAAATCCAACCATACTAATTCTTGTGCCATAATATCAGATTAAGAGCCTTCTAAATAGAATTTATAGCGATAAATACCTATAGACCTTTCTAAATGGTAATTCGTGGCATTTTTTGATCCTGTAAAGTTTACCGAAGAGGCACTTACTAGTCTTAAGTCTCAGTTAACGAGCAAGGCAATAATCGCAGCATCGGGTGGAGTTGATTCAACAGTGGCTGCCGCTCTTGCAGCTAGGGCTGTAGGAGATAATTTGTTAGCAATTTATGTAGACACAGGATACATGCGACTTGGCGAATCTAAATTTGTTTCATCAATGTTAGAAGAATTAGGTGTGCGCCACAAAATCGTTGATGCATCTGAACGTTTTTATGACGGTTTAAAGGGCATAACTGATCCTGAACAAAAACGAAAAATAATCGGTGAATTATTTATTCGTGTTTTTGAAGAAGAAGCTAAGGTTTATGGTGGTAATTTTTTAGTTCAAGGAACGATTGCTCCAGATTGGATTGAGTCTGGAGGTGGTTTACGCGATACAATCAAATCTCACCATAATGTGGGAGGTTTACCAGATGATATGGAAATGGAACTTTGTGAGCCAATCCGAGAGCTTTACAAGGATGAAGTTAGAAGTTTAGCAGAATATCTAAAAATTTCAGTATCTCAGAGACAGCCTTTCCCGGGACCTGGTTTGGCAGTTAGAGTAATGGGTGAATCAACTCCTGAGCGTACAGAAATAGTTCGTCAGGCATGTCATATCGCAGAAGAAGAGATGGAATTGGCCTCAGAGCGGAATGAAATGGAATTGCCTTGGCAATATTTCGCAGTTCTTATTCCTGTAAAAACCGTTGGAGTCCAAGGAGATGTCCGAGCTTATGGCAATACAATTGCTGTTCGCGCAGTACATAGTTATGATGCAATGACTGCACAAGCTGCAGAAATTCCCTATTCAGTGTTGAAAAAAATATCAGAGAGAATTACACGTGAATTAAAATCTGAAGTCAATCGTGTGGTTTATGATATAACAGATAAACCACCAGGAACAATCGAGTGGGAATAAACCCATGGAAAACCTTTTTTCTTATGGAACTTTACAGCAAGAAAAAGTTCAGTTAGATACATTTGGAAGGTTATTAGAAGGAAAAAAAGCTACTTTACAACAGTACAAGCTTTCCGAAGTTAAAATTAAAAATCAGAAAGTTATAGAGCTGAGTGGAAAAGAATTTCATCCTATTTTAGTTTTTACAGATGATATTGAAGATGAAGTAGAGGGCATGGTTTTCAGAATTAATTCTTTAGAGTTATCTATGGCTGATGAATATGAAGTTGATGATTACATTAGAGTCGAAGCTGAATTAAAATCCGGAGAGAAAACTTGGCTTTATGTTTCGAAGTAAAGTTGGTGCCGGGGGCGGGGTTCGAACCCGCGGCCTTCGGATGTCCCAGGCATAGCCGGAACTATTCTTACCCTATGAGTCCGACGCTCTACCAGGCTGAGCCACCCCGGCTCCGTCGAGGTTGATTCATTAGGGGATTTAAGTTTAAGTTTCGATGATTCTTTATAACATCCTCTTAATCAGGAATAACAATGCCTAAAACTAGTTCCGAAAAGCAGTCGCTTAATTCCGGAGCTTATGACCCAGTATCACTAGAAACAGAAGTCTCTGAAAGATGGAATACTGAAAAAACATTTAAGAAAAGCATTGAACAAAGAAGAAATTCCAAACCATTTACTTTCTTAGAAGGACCGCCTACAGCTAATGGTAAACCAGGAATACACCACGTTTTGTCTAGACTCTACAAGGACATGGTTTGCCGTTGGAAGACAATGGAAGGACATCTCGTTGAAAGAAAAGGAGGCTGGGATACTCATGGTTTACCAGTTGAAATTGAAGTTCAAAAGCAATTAAATTTAATGTCCAATGAAGAGATTGAAGCATACGGTATGGAAGCGTTCAATCAAAAATGTAAAGAAAGTGTTTGGACATATGAAGAAGCTTGGCGTGAGATGAGTGAACGTATGGCTTTCTGGGTTGATATGGATAATCCATATGTAACCTTACACGATGAATATATCGAATCTGCTTGGTGGTCATTAAAGCAGATGCATGACAAAGGACTCCTTTTTAGAGGCCATAAAGTTCTTCCTTATTGCCCACAAACAGGTACTAGTTATTCTACACATGAAGTTTCTCTTGGATACAAAGAAGTAGCTGAACCGGCAGTTTATGTTAAATTTCAATTAGTTGATGATAGCGCCTCAGTATTAGCTTGGACTACTACGCCTTGGACATTGCCAGGCAATGTAGGTCTTGCAGTTGGCCCTGATGTTACGTATTGTCGTATACGTATAACTGAACCTCCAGCAGGAAGCTGGGAAGGAAGAGGCGGTGCTAAAGTTGGTGATGAGCTTATTCTGGCTAAAGATCTCTTACCTGAAGTTATGCGACACAAGATGGAAATTATAGAAGAATTTCAAGGTTCTGATTTAGTTGGTAAAGCTTACCATCCTCTTTTTCCAGATGCAATCAATCGTGGAGATTCAAAAACTGCTTGGACTATCGTAGGAGCTGATTTTGTTACAACAACAGATGGTACTGGTATCGTTCACACTGCAGTAATGTATGGAGAAGATGATTATTCTTTAGGTATGGAAGTTGGTTTTCCAGCTCAACATACAGTTGGAATGGATGGTAAATTTATCAAGGGAACACACAGTGAATTAGATGGCAAATATGTTAAAGATTGTGATTCTAAAATTATTGATTTATTATCCAATGATGGTCAGCTTTACAGAGAGCACATTTACACTCACGATTATCCACATTGTTGGCGAACAGATCATCCTTTACTCTACTATGCTATGGATAGTTGGTTTGTTCGTATGACTGCCGTTAAAGAAAAGATTATAGAATTTAATTCACAAGTTGAATGGGCGCCTGAATGGACAGGAACGGGTAGAGTTGGAGAATGGCTTAGAAATATCAAAGATTGGGCGATTAGTCGTGAACGCTATTGGGGCACTCCAATACCTGTTTGGATATGTGAGGATTGTGGGCATGAGCATTGTATTGGCAGTATTGAAGAAATGACTTCATTGAAGACTGAAGAGTCACCAACACCTAAAGAATTGCACAGACCTTACGTAGATGATGTCAAGCTTCATTGTACTAAAGAAGGATGTAGTGGAGATATGGTTCGAGAACCATATGTAATGGATTGTTGGTTTGATTCGGGTTGTGCTTCTTTTGCACAATGGCATTATCCTTTCGAAAATGAGGATAAATTCAAGGGCAGTTTTCCTGTAGATTACATTTGTGAGGCAGTTGATCAAACACGGGGCTGGTTCTATTCACTTCTAGCAGTTTCTACAACTGTTTTTGATAGCATATGTTACAATCGCTGTCTTTCATTAGGCCATATATTAGATAATGAAGGTAAAAAGATGAGTAAATCTAAGGGGAATGTAGTTAATCCGTGGGATCATTTCAACAAAGAAGGTACTGATGCAATTCGTTGGTACATGACTACTCAAAGTGCGCCTTGGAACCCTATGAATTTCGATCCAAATGGAGTACGTGAAACTTATGCAAAGATGTTTCTTACATTGTGGAATGTCCATCGTTTCCATGCAGATTATGCACTACTCGATGATTTCGATCCTTTAGATAAGTCTAGTTTTGTTCCAGTTGAACAACGCAGTCCTCTAGATAGGTGGGTTCTTTCCAGAATTACAACAGTTGCTCAGGATTATCATAATCAATTTGTTTCTTGGGAATTCCATAAGGCTGGCCGAGATTTGGAAAATTTTGTAATTAATGATCTTTCAAATTGGTATGTAAGACGTTCGCGCCGCAGACTCTGGGATGAGGCTGATAGTAATGATAAGAAAGCCTGTCAACACACCTTGCATGAAGTATTGTGTACAGTAAGTAAACTGATGGCTCCTGTATCTCCATTCATGTCAGATAGAATACATCATGATCTTACAGGATTTTCAGTTCACATGGCAGACTGGCCTTTAGGTTCAGACTTAGTAGAAAAAGAGTTACCTCCTCAAGATTTAGAATTAGAAAAGAAAATGGCTATTGTACGTAATTTAACTGAAACAGGAAGACGTATTCGTGTAGATTCTAAACGCAGACAAAGGCTTCCTTGTCAATCAGGTTGGATTGTTGGTGGACCTGATTTATCTGATTTTCATGATTTAATTGCTGAAGAATTAAATGTAGAAAATTTAGAGACTGAAAAAGATTTAGATAGATTTCAACAAATTGAATTATCACCTGAGCATAAAGTACTAGGTAAGAAATATAGAGCTGAACTGCCAAAAGTTCTAGCAGAATTAAATAAGATAGCTTCAGATACATTATTATCTCAAATTGAAGCTGGAAATGCAAATTTAGGAGGTTATGAAATAACGATGGAAGACGTTTCTATTCGGCGTGTTGAAAAAGAAGGTTATGCAGCCTCAACATTCACAGTTGATGATGTAGGTGATATTTCTTTGGTTTTGGATATGAGTCTTAATGATTCTTTAATTTCTAAGGGATTGGCAAGAGAGATTACCCGTAGGATTCAATCTAAACGTAAAGATTTAGATCTTGAATTAGAAGCTACAATTTCACTGAATGTATGGTTATCAGAAGATTCTCCAAAATTAGCATCTAAAGATTGGGAATATGTTAAGTTTGAAACACGCGCTAGTAATGCTGAGTTATTATATTCAGAACATAGTGATGCGCCAGATAAGTTTGAAGTTGAAGGTAAAGAAATATCATTTAGTTTAAAATTAAATAATTAGTCTTTAGCCACTTTAAATTTTGGTTTTTTATTAGCTACAGGAGTAAACTTAGGGGCCTCTTTTTTGACAGGTTTAAATGATGGTTTTTTTTCACTTACTGAAGTAAACTTGGGAGGGCTTTTTTCTTCCTTAAAGGAAGGCACATCCTTTGAAAGTTCAAATGTAGGTGCACTGCTTATTCCTGCGCTTTGTTCACCCATGACTTTCACACCTCCAGATCCGTTTCCTAATGACATAGAACCAATACTTTCTGAAGAATTGCCTAACATGCTGTCAGTGTCTAATTTAGTTAATTCCATAGAATTGGTATTTTTGCTCATTTTAGTTTGATTCAGTTGAGGTTCTCGTGTAGTCTTTTCAACACCTGCCTCAGTCATTTCCTTTATTGCTTCTGCGGCCGCATCACGGACTACTTTTGATCCATCACCCGTCATGATAAGAGCTCGATCCATTACATCCGGAGGCATTTCCCAAGAAACGCCTTTTGAAATAGAAGCTAGGGCAGTTATTGCCGTTGCTCTTATTCGAGAGTCTCCAGATATTATTTCCTTAAGAATACTCTCAACGAGTTTGGTAAATTCATTATATTTTAATTGATTAACTTTATTCCAGAATTTTTTAACTGCAAAAATATCTCCTTTTTTAATGGGTGTAATAAATTGTTTCAAATTGGTTTCTTTACCAATTGCTTTGAATTTTTTGACTCCTTTATTTACACTTTTTTTTACAATGCGTTTTTTAGGTAATGCATTTTTACGAATAGATGCTTTTTTACCGGATAATTCTCTAACTTTAAAAATTCGGCTACTAGGTTTTCCTGAATTTTTAGGCATTACTTTCCTACCTTTTCTTTTAGCCATAAGGTCATTGCCACTTTGAACTTCTAATCCAACTGGTGGAGAAAATAAATCAGGATTATCATCAATTGCAGGAGGGGCTTCAGGTGCTTCAATAATGACTTCATCTAAAGTAACAACACTGCTAAATACATCTTCAAGAAATTCTTCTTTAGACATTTTTGAATTGCTACTACTTAGTTCATTCTCAAGTAAATCATCTCCAGCAGCAATTACAAATAAAAATTTATTAATGTTCAAATAATCAGATACAAATTCAGAAACAGCCATAAACGATCCAACAGGGGCTCTTTCAAGACCTTGAACAATAACGACCAATGGCTTCTTTTGAAGAGTTATTGCAGCTAATTGCTTAAGAGCTGAATCAAATTGATGTATTAATTCAATCCTATTTTCACTAGTTAGATGGGTACTGTTTAAGGCTGGAGCACTTTCATTTATTCGATTAACAAGATCGGCACTCGCTCCTGTAGTATCTGTTCGAGATTTTAATTCAGTAACTATTTGTTGTATTAATGGCTGCAGTAAGTCATTCTCAGAAAGGTATCTTCTTGCATTAAAATCTATGATATTTAAACCAGCACCAAAGAGATCATTTGTTAGATTAGATACTGCAGTTTTTCTTTCACCTAGTGAACCGCCAAATAATGCTACTAATGAGGGAGGATTTGTGCTCCCAACCATCTTTATTATTTGAGTAGTTGCTCTAGTAGACATGGCTCATTTCCTCCTTTAGGATATATTTTTCATGATGGAGCACTCTTTAAAGGTTGTCTACATGGACGAAAAGCGCGGGGGTCGCATAGCCTGGCCAATTGCGCCGGACTTAAGATCCGGTCCTTAGTGGTACGAGGGTTCGAATCCCTCCCCCCGCACCATTATAGGTGAGTCATTAGAACGTTTAATCGCCATAAAAAGAAGATTGTAAAAATTATAGCAAATACTTGCCAATTATTAGTGGCAACTTCTCTCCAACTGATTTTCTTATATTCTAATAATGGACTAATGCTAGTAAATAACCCAATAAATAAAATAGAAATACTAGTTAAAATAATGAAAAATGCAATACTAGGAGTATATGTAATTTCAGTTTCAGTAACATAATTTCCGTTTCCGTCTAAACTTATACATTCACTTTCTCCCCAAATAATGGGTTCACTCATCCAACAGCCGGCCGCCTCATTTTGATTATCGTCCAATAAATGTTCATCAGCTATCAAGGCATTATCAATTAGCGTTGTAAAAATTAACAAGCTTGCCATTGTAGTTATCAAGCAAAGCGTGAATACAATTGCAACAGGTACTCTATATTTTTCAGCTCTAAAGTTTAATAGTAGAAGTATAAAACAAAACAAAGCAGACAAGGAAAGGAGGGTCTCTACAGTTCCGAATAGAGTACTCCGATAGTCACAATTATAGTATTTGTCAATTTCACTTGTACAACTTGAACTATCATAACTAGCAGTAATTTCGGTATTTCCGTTGTATTCTAGAAAGTTAGAGTAATGTTTTACCGTAAATGCTTCTTCAACCATTTTGCTATAAGTATTTCCTTCTGGATCTACTTTCTCATCATTATAATTTTTTATTCCTTCTACTTGAAACCAGGCTTGGTTTGGAGCTATTAAAAAACAAAGTAAGCATACTACTGCTATGAATTGAATTCCTCTATCAGCTTCAGCATTTAGTTCACTTAAGGAAAAACTGAATCTATCAAAAAATGAGGTATTAGAATCAGTATATTCCTTATCTTTTCCTAAGTCTGCATAATCTGGGTTATCCGTTTCTTTATCACTATCTGATTTATTAAAATTTTTCAGAAAATCATCTTCATCACTGAGTATACTTTTTATCTTTTCTCTTTCCCAGTATATAGCAGTACCTAATATTGAGATAATAGCAAAAAGGAGGTATTGCCCAAGATTCATTTTGGCGATTCGCCCTATATAATCAATTTCTTCTTTTGTTATTTCAGTATCTGTGCATCCATCTTCGTTTATGTCATAATCTTTAGCATTATCTTCAGGACATTTATCTTTATCATTTGTTACTCCGTCCCCATCATCATCTGCAAAAATAAAAATAGGTTCATCATTACTACTATAGTGAGGATATATTGCAATAAGAAAGAATGCAAATATTACTGCTAAAAGAGCCCCATATTTCATTTTATTTCACATTTCCCGTGACAATGCCACGTATTTGCTATTGATTTATAGATATAATCTAGAATATTCAAAGTTAATGGTAAGTGTGAAAAGGCCCAGATAGGCTTGGCCCACCATATTTTTCTAGATAAGTAAACAATAGCTCTTGCCCCACCGTACAACTTTTTATCACTTCCAATAACTTTCATTTCTGGAAAATTATCATCATTAACATCTAATATTTTTAATATATTTTTATTTTGCAATGGTTTAGTTTTACATCCATTTTTATCTAAACTTCCTTTGAATATATTAATTCCTGAAATACAAAAAGGACATGTGGCATCGTAAAGAACCCAATTATAAATCATGATATCAAAGGTACATTCCAATATATCATTGCAAGAGAAAATATGGCAACTAATATTCCAAAGTAGGCTGGCTTGCTCCAAACAATAACTTTTGATCCATCTAAAGGTTGGACTGGTATCATATTAAATCCTCCTAGAATAAGGTTTATTACAATAATAAATCGAGCTAATTCACCAATTAATGCAATCGGTTGTTCTAATCCTGCAGTTAGAATATAAATTGGAAAAGCTACCAAAGCTATGGCAATGTTTGTGATAGGTCCAACGGCAGCTATAATTCCATTTTGTCTTTCTGTGATTCTTCCAGAAACCATTACAGCACCAGGTGCTGCAAGTAAAAAACCAAAACTTGACATTAACAATGCAAAATATAATCCATTACGATTTCCTCTATATTCAGCCCAACACCCATACTGTTGAGCCATCCATTTATGGGCTAATTCATGAAGTAAAAAGCCAGTCATCACAGCTCCAAAAGCTAAAGGTAGAGTTTTGATTAGTATGTTTGGATTATTCATTACTACTGATAGGCCATTACTTAGTGCAAGTGTGAATGCAACGGTCAGTATTCCAATAGACTCTGTAAGCTGTTCTTTTTCATATTTTGAAAAAGACATTTTTGTATCAGGTCTTCGATTAACTTGAATTGGTTCTCCCCAACCTTGAGAACTTGCATAACTAACTTGAAAAGTTTGATTTCTATCAGTTGATCCTTTCCACATTAGCTGATTCTATACAAGGCGAGTTAAGATAGTTTTGTGGCTAACAGTTTAAAGAGAGGTATAATACATAAATTAATGGATGACGTTGATAGCCTAAAGAAGAAAATAGATGACTTGAAGTCACAATTAGTTAAAGAGAGAGAGACTCATAAATTAATTTTAAATAAAATTAAGACTGAAAACTACGAAGCTTTAGAAGCTTCCCAAACACGCTACCAAGGCGAATTAGAGATTCAGCGAAGAAATTTTCAGAGGCAAGTAGAAAAATTAAAGGTTAAATTAGAATCCTTTGAAGTTTAATTTTTTTTTGCAATAATATTAAATCCTAGCCCTTTAAGCTGGATACCAGAGCTCCCGTGGTGTAGTCCGGCCCATCATCTCGGCCTTTCGAGCCGAATACCCGGGTTCAAATCCCGGCGGGAGCACCAAAGTTTTATCATATCATAGATTTCCTTTCTAATGATGCTTGAAGATTTATTGAAAGAAGAGATACGCTCAATTTTCATATCTTGGATAATAAAAATTTTAATTCTTAGCGCTTTGATAATAGGTTATATGTCCATTTAAGCACCATAGTTTTATCAAATCCATTATATTTTAGAACTAATTAATGGAATCTAAAGAATTGAAAAAATCAATGGCTATTGCTATGTTTGGAGGAATAGTAGTGTCCTTTGCTCCAGTTATTTATGCAATTTCCAATGCAAATCCATTAACTGGTGCATTCTTTAGAATGGTTTATGCACTTCCATTTCTTGGTTTTATCATATGGGCTAGAGGTTTCAATGATTCTCGTTCTACGAATACAAGGTTGATTGCAATCATTGCAGGGCTTGCTTTTTCACTTGATTTTCTTTCTTACCACAGTGCAGTTGATTGGATAGGTACAGGCATTGGAACTTTGATTGGTAATTCTCAAGTAATAATAGTGACATTAATGAGTTGGTGGTTGTTTGGTGAAAGACCCAATCTTTCAATTATAATTTCTCTTCCAATTGTGATGTTTGGGTTATTTCTTATTTCTGGTATTTGGGATGATGAACCTTATGGGTCTCATCCAATCCGAGGTGTTATTGCTGGCGTTTTTACAGCAATTTTCTATTCAGCTTTCTTAATAATTTATAGATTTGCAAATAGAGAACTTGCTCCTGCAACAAATTTACAATTTGATTCTACAGTAGGATGTGCATTCGGGCTTTTAATTCTTAGTTTTTTACCTCTTCAATCAATACATGTTGATCCAATTGACTTTGAACCCACAATGCCAGTTCATGGTTGGTTATTGCTGCTTGCCATTCTAAGCCAAGTAGTTGGTTGGTTGGCAATAGCTTACTCATTGCCTAGGTTACCTGCAGCATACACTTCTTTTGCTATTCTTCTTCAACCTACACTTACTATAGTATGGGGTATTGTTCTTTTATCTGAATCACCATCTATTCAGCAAGTAGTAGGAATGATTTTGATCCTTGGTTCTATCATTGGAGTAACGGTTTATGGTTCAGTTGAGTCATCTAGACTGCCAGATGATACCAAAGTTTTATGAAATCTTATTTTACATGAGTGATATGTCTGAAGAAATGTGTATGGTTTGTAATGTGAAAGCTTTTGAGATAGAAATCCAAGAAGATAGTGAAGAAGTATCTGAATTAAAAAAAGGAAATAAATATTGTTTAGGTTGCTACGGGCCTTTACAAGAACAATTTAAGTTAACATTAGAAGATGTGGCTGATATTTCTTCAGTTAGTAAAGATTAAGGTTAATTTTTTTATTCACCGAACCAGGAATAATGGTTGACTCCAATAGCTGTAGCTAGAATAGTTATTACAAAAGAGATAATTAATATCTGTTTAGCATATTCAGGTTTTTTCCTTAAAGCAGTTAATCCTCCACCCAATATTAACCATAGAGTGAGTTTGATATGGACCCAACCAACACCCATTACAGAGGTATCTGGATAAATAGAAGCTAACATTCCAAAACCTCCTAAAATAATAAGAATAGAACCTATCCCGTGTGCTGCAAATCCGAGTTTCTCATATTTGTTTTCTTTGGAAGGGCGCTCGTTCATAGCCCAAAGGCCCAAAGCTGCATAAACTCCAAAAAGTAGAAATACTCCGACGATATGAATTAGCTTATAGGTAGTATAGGATAATAATGCCATTTTTGATTTATTATATTTTGTTGAGATTGAATAAACAGTGATCATGTCCGGTTCCGTGACAAACAAATTCTCTTACTTTCCAATTATTTTTTGTTCTTTCTTTGAATACCGTTTCCATAATTCCTTCATCTAGAGCACATAATGGCCTTCCTATATCAGGCACACCAGTACAATCATAATTACTTTCAATTCTTAAAACAAGAGGTTTTTCTTTTTGTATTTTTATCATTCCCATATTATTATCCTTCCAGAAAATGGTTAACTCCTTAATTATTTCTTTTAAATCTCCATTAGTCGGCCCTAATTTCTTAGCGACTTGTAAACCGATAGAATGTCCTGTTTCTCTCAACATAGAATCAAGAGATAGCCCCCAAGATTCAACTACAAATCTTAGTGACTTATTGATATTGTCTTTAAGATTTCCATCTTTCTTCAATCCTTTTGCTGTCGAACGTTCAAGATGTCCAGTTAATTCATTTACAGGTTCTCCACCTTCAGCAACTAATTCACCTGAAATAGTGTATACTTTCCTACGGCTATCAGCTTCATCAATGGCGGATTTTATTAATCCTGCAGCTCCCAATTCTAGCATATGTCTTGCAGTCGTTGATTGTGAACGGTTTACTAGCTTCATGACATCTTTTTGAGTCTTTTCACCTTCAGATAAAAATTTTAGAATTTGCCTCTTTATCGGACTCGAAACAGGGAACAATCCAGAGGGCGTAGAATACAGATGAAAGTTGTTCACCCTCATCCATTAGAACAAATCTATATATAGCTATCTATACATAATAACGTATCTATACGATACATACTATAGATATAATGAAAATGAGCGAAAACGTAAATGGTGAAGTGCATGGAAGTATCCAACCTTTTTTGAGTGCTTTAGGCATAACACTGCTGTTAGCAGGTCTTCTAATATGGCCATTAATTCCGATAGGACTAATTTTAGTTGTTTATTCTATTTGGAATTGGATAAATGAAGAAGTAGACTTATGGCCAGAAAGAACAAGCACAATCCAGGGAACATATTCTGCAACTGTAATAATAATAATTACAGAGGCTTTGGTTTTTAGTGTGTTTTTTGTTTTTTGGTTTTGGGCAAAGTGGCATACACTATATTGGGATTCAGTCGAATCAGATTTTAGTGAAGAAGTGATAGCTGGTAGGCATTGGCTTCCACAAGGAGTAAATTTCAATCTAATGTTTGTTGCTTTCAATTCACTCTTGTTATTTGTGAGTGCATATACTGCTAATCAATATCTAAAATCTACAGATACTACTTGGTTACAGGCTACAATTGTCTTAGGTTTTATTTTTCTTTTGGGTCAAGGTTATGAATATTATAATTTATATGCAGAAGGCTTAGATCAGACCTCTAGTTTCGGAACTGCTTTTTTTGCACTTACAGGTATTCACGGATTGCACGTTCTCCTCGGTATCGTTGCACTTTCAATACTATTTTGGCTTGATAGATCTAATAATTTGAGCTCAGCATCTCAACTTCCTGAAAGCATTGTACTGTATTGGCATTTTGTAGATGCAATTTGGATTTTAATTCTTTTAGTAGTTTATTCGGAGGCAATCTAATGAAAATACGGTTAGTTATATTTGTATTATCAGTTACATTTTTTGTATTACTATCATCAAATAATGCTTTAGCTTGTGCATCCTGTGTTGAAACTGGAACAACAGGCGTTCATGCAGAAAAATATGACCAATTGATGGGGTGGTATCTTGCTATAGGTGGCATAGTATCCCTTTTGGTTTATGTTTGGTTTGTTTGGTTATTGTATAAATTCAGAGCTCGTGAAGATTCTCCAGATCCTGTTGACGCTCCAAAATTGGGAGAAACAGTAAAACATAGAGGAGATCCAACATGGACTTGGTTTGTGACATTATCCGTATTTGCGATATTGATGGGACTAACGGCTGGAACCATTAACATGGTCGAATTTTATGAAAATCCTGAAGAGGGCTGGGGTGATGGACCTTTAACTATCCGTGTCACAGCACATAGATATTTTTGGGAGTTTGAATATCCTGACGGCAATAAAACATTTGATGAATTAATTGTTCCTATCAATACAATTGTTATTTTAGAAGTAACAACAGATGATGTGTGGCATAATTTTGCAGTTCCTTCTTTAAGGTTGAAAATAGATGCCATTCCACATCAGATCAATGTAATTTGGTTTGATGCCTCTGATGTAGGAAAATATCCCATAACATGTATGGAACTATGTGGTAGTGAGCATGCAAGCATGACTGGTGATTTGATTCTGGTTGAACAGGAAGAATATACCAATGGTTTAGACGAGGATTTCGCATGAATATTTTTAAAAATCCAGCATTGAATCGTTGGCTTACAACAACTGATCACAAGGATGTAGGCATGATGTACTTCTTTGCGACTCTTCTCTTTGGATTTATTGGACTGGTGCTTTCATTGTTGATAAGGATTCAACTTTATCAGCCAAATAATGGGACAGCATGGTTAGACTGGGCTCCAGGTGACGATGCAGGTGCATTTTACAATTCAATAGTTACTATGCATGGGGCTGTAATGGTTTTATTTTTTGTATCACCACTATCATTCGGTTTTGCGAATTATGTCGTTCCTCTTCAAATTGGAGCTAAAGATATGGCTTTTCCAAGACTCAATGCCCTAAGTTTTTGGACATTCTTATTTGGAGGGTTAGTTGCAGCTTCTGGTTTTTTATTTGGTGGTGCAGCAGATGTTGGTTGGACATTTTATTCTCCTTTGACATCGCTTGAATATAGCCCAGGTAATGGAGTAAATTTGGCAGGGGCTGGTCTGGTTTTGTTAATCATATCTGTGACGGCCTCAACAATCAATTTCATTGTAACTATATTATATCACAGAGTACCAGAAATGGATATTTGGGAGATGCCAATGTTCACTTGGTCAATGTTATTTACAGTAATTTTAATGTTGACTATTTTCCCAATCCTTCTCGGCGCCCTTTTAATGTTAGTAGGCGATCGGTTGTTTGAAACAGTTTTCTTTATTGATGAGAATAGAGGGTCTATATTGTGGGGCCATCTTTTTTGGTTCTTTGGCCATCCTGAAGTGTATGTAGTTTTATTGCCTGAACTTGGAATGCTAGCAGAGATTATACCTGTATTTTCCAAAAAACCACTTTATGGGAAAAGATATATAATTTATTCCTTAATTATTGGTACATTTTTGAGTGTACTTGTATGGGTTCACCATATGTTTATAACAGGTATTGACCCACTTTTACGAGAGGTTATGAGTATAACTACTGAGCTAATCTCAATACCATTCGCAGTCATTATGATATGTCTAATTGCAACACTTTACAATGGCAAGATTACTTTTCCAACACCAAATTTGTTTGCTTTAGGCGCTATTGGAATTTTTGTTATTGGCGGTGTAACGGGTGTTTTCTTATCATCAGCAGCCATTGATTATCACCTTAGAGGAACTTATTACATAGTTGCACATTTTCATTATACTTTAGGTGCTGTAACTCTGGGAGTTGTAGCGGCAATATACTATTGGTACCCTCTTATGTTTGGCCGTATTTTAGATGAAAGATTGGGTAAATTGCATTTTTGGGGTTCCTTTTTTGGAACAATACTTACGATGACTCCTCTTTTTTATTTAACAGACATGCCACGCAGAGTCTATGTTTATGGTGCAAATGAACATGAATTAGTTTGGGGCGACTACCATTTTTTGGCAACAATTGGAGCTTTGGTAGTATTTTTTGCACAGTTAGTATTTTTGTATAATTTGATACGAAGTTATTCACACGGCAGAGAAGCTGGATCTAATCCTTGGAATGGTAGTACACAAGAATGGGCTGGTAAATGATGTTTTTCACCTCTCATAAAGCTTGGTTTTTAGTTATTTTACTTACAGGCTTAGTCTGGTTTGGAACTCCTGTGGAATCTTATAGTTCAGGAATTTCTCATGATGATGCTAAAAATGGTTGTGTTTGTCACGGCAGTTCGGAAACAACAAACATTACAATTACACTATCTGGTCTTCCTGAAAAATATGAAGTTGATGAAACCTATGATTTGGAAGTAAAGTTTGCAGGAGGCCCAACTTCTACCTCAGATTCTCAGAATAACGGAGGTTTTAGTTTGACTAGTAGCATGGGCTTTTTCACACCTAAGAATGAAAATACACAGATTATTGATGGTTCTATAACTCACACTACAACAGGTAATGATCAGCGAATTTGGCAAATACAATGGACTGCCCCTTCTGATGATTCTAAGAAAGTTCTTTTTGAATTAAAGGGTAATTCAGTTAATGGCGATGCTGAACCAAATGAACAGGACAAATGGAACAGTATTGAAGAAATGGTGAAAGGAGTAAATTATACAGAGGATTCTTCTTTAACATCATTATCTTTTTCAATAGTAGGCAGTACATTAGTAATTGGCGTTGTTTTGAGGAGATCTTATGCCCGAAGATAATATCTCAATTAAAGGCATACATCATATTGAATTGTTAGTAGGAAATGCTAAGCAAGCTGCTTACTATTATCGGAAAGCATTTGGTTTTTCACAAATTGCTTATTCAGGTTTAGAGACAGGAAATAGGAATAGTACTTCTTATGTTTTATCTCAGGGAAGCATAAGATTAATTTTAACCACTCCACTCAACAGTAGAAATTGGATAAGCAAACATATCAAAAAACATAGTGATGGTGTTTATGATATAGCATTTCATGTTGATGATGTAGATTATTGTTTTGAAAAAGCAATAGAGAGAGGTGCTCAGGCAGTACTAAAACCACACATTCTAAAGGATTCAAATGGTTTTGCAAAGCGTGCAGCAATTCACACTTATGGGAATACAATCCATTCATTTATTTCTACGAATAACTACAGTGGAGATTTTCTTCCACACTTTGAGAAGAAAATTTACAAAGAAGATTCCATAGGTTTACATTTCATAGATCACGTAGTCGGAAATGTAGAAGTAGGCAAAATGAGCCAGTGGGCTGATTTTTATTCAAATGTTTTAGGTTTTACAAATATTATACATTTTACTGATAAAGATATTTCAACAAAATACAGTGCATTAATGTCTAAAGTAATGGAAAATGATAATGGGCGTATCAAGTTTCCGATAAATGAACCTGCGCAAGGGGTGAAAAAATCTCAAATTGAAGAGTTTTTAGATTACTATGGCGGTCCTGGCGTTCAGCATATTGCATTATTAACAGATGATATAATTAATACGATTTCTAGATTTCGAGAACAAGGAGTCGAATTTCTACACGTTCCTGATACTTATTATGAAAATTTAGAATCCCGAGTAGGCCCTATCAAAGAGGATGTATCTATTATCAAAGAATTAGGAATTCTTGTAGATAGAGATGAAGAGGGTTATCTTCTTCAATTATTTACTAAACCAATACAAGACAGACCTACACTTTTTTATGAAATAATTCAAAGAAGAGGCAGCAAGGGCTTTGGTCAAGGTAATTTCCAAGCACTGTTTGAATCAATTGAAAGAGAGCAAGCTTTGAGGGGTAATTTATGAGACCTTTGTATAATAATTCAGGAGATATAGAAAATTTTGAATCACCTCCCCCTTCTATAAAACGAATCCATCATGTAGCTTACCGTTGTAAAGATGCTAAAGAAACCGTTGATTTTTACAAAGAGGTTCTCAATATGGACCTCCAATTGGTAATTGCAGAAGATAAGGTCCCATCTACAAAAGAACCCAATCCCTATGTTCATGTTTTTTTAGACGCAGGAATGGGTAATGTTTTGGCATTTTTTGAGTTGCCCAATTCACCACCTATGAGTAAAGATCCCTCTACACCTGATTGGGTTCAGCATATTGCTTTTGAGGTCTCCTTCCCGCAAGATTTCAATACAATAATGAGTAAAGCTGAAAGTTATGGACTTGATGTTTTAGGACCGATTGATCATACAATTTTTAAATCAATATACTTTTTTGATCCTAATGGACATCGTGTAGAAGTTGCAATTAATACAAGAACTGAAGAAGATATTGAACGACTTAGTCTGGTGGCTGAAGAAATGCTTGAGGAATGGAGTAATACAAAAAAAGTACCTAAACAAGCAGCTTGGCTTCACAAGAAAGAGTTTTCATGACGTTTGTCAATCGTCGTCACGATCTGGCACTGGCGCCTTGGCCTATGGCGCATTAAAGATAGTAGGCCATTTTTTCAAATAAAATACGCGGAAGTAAAAAAATATGTCTATAAAATCTCCAATTCGTCAATTCATTATGGCTTCATTATTTTTTTTAATTGGTGGTTTGTTATTAGGTATCATAATGCTAGATCAACTATCTAAGGGGATTTCAACATACAAATTGATTTGGCCACATGTTCATATGCTGTTGGTTGGTTTTATGTTGTCAATGATTTATGGCGTAGGTTATCAGTTGATTCCTGCTTTTTTAGGTGGTCGTTTAGTTAATAAGCGCCTTCCATTTATACACTTAATACTACATATTTTAGGTGTAATTATAATGATAGTGGGCGTTTTTTTAGCAAGAAGTAATGAAACAGAAGGGATTTATTATAACATTTCTTCTTTTGGTGGTTTAATGGTTATTTCCGGCGGCATAATTTTTGTATATAGTATAGCTACAATTAAGTATCCTGAATCTTTTCTTCAAATAGTCAAATAATGTTTGTAATCTATTGTTTTTTTTCATTTTTTAAGGAGTATATTTAGTAAATTTTATATACTATCTCTTATATCGCATTAATACGATGTATTACATAGTAATACATTTTTTGTAAACATGAATAAAACAAACGACAAAGTAAGCATGAGAAAATCAGTTGTGCTCACAGCACTTCTGGTAGCGTTTACAGCCTTTGCAGGATGTCTTAGTGGTGATCAAATATCCTGTGGTGAAGGAACAGAACTAGTTGATGGAGATTGTGTCGCAATTTCAGATAATAATAATTCAGACACAGTTTCTTTTACACTAATAGGAAAGGATATGTCTTTCATTGGACAAGGTGGAGATATTGAAGGTATTGTAAATCCAGATATAAGTGTGCCATTAGGGGTCCAAGTATCAATAAAATTGGTTATGGGTGAGAATAATCTTCATGATATTACAATTGATGAATTTAGTGTGGCTACAGAACAATTATATGAAGAAAATAGTGAATCTGCAGTAACTTTTACAGCAGATATCGAAGGAACTTTTGTCTATTATTGTAGTGTACCAGGTCACCGATCAGGAGGAATGGAAGGAAGTTTTATTGTGGGTAGTGGAGAAAATAAAGTTGATCCAATAGGCCAAATTGAAGCTATCGGAGAAGCTTTACCAGTAGATACCGATAATATTGCTAAAGATCCACTTGAAATTCCAGAACCTACTGGACGAACTGAAGCTGCTGAAGTTCATATATATATGGAAGCTGTAGAATTAGTGGCCGAAATAGAAGATGGTACTACTTTCACTTATTGGACATACAATGGGACAGTCCCTGGACCAATGTTTAGAGCTCGTGTGGGAGACACAGTAGTTGTGCATTTCAGTAATAGGGCAGACAGTATGATGCACCACAATGTTGATTTTCATGCAGTAACAGCTCAAGGAGGAGGGGCTGCAGCTACTGAGACTGCTCCAGGTACAACTAGTACATTCTCATTCAAAGCTTTGCATTCTGGCCTATATGTCTATCATTGTGCTACACCAAGTGTTCCTACACACATAAGTAAAGGAATGTATGGAATGATTCTTATTGAACCTGAAGTACCGTTGCCTTCAGTTGATAAAGAATTGTATATTATGCAAGGAGATATCTATACTAAATGGAAACCAGGTACTGCAGGCCATCAAGAATTTGATGATGATGCATTATTCGATGAGAATCCAACATATGTAGTTTTTAATGGTAAATTTGCAACATTTACTGGAGATAACATGATTCAAGCTGAAGTTGGCGAGACTATTCGCATTTACTTTGGAGTTGGTGGACCTAACACAATCTCATCGTTTCACTTAATCGGTGAAATATTTGATAAAGTATACAATCTGGGAGGGCTGGAGAATCCCCCTCTAGAAAGTGTTCAAACTGTATTGGTGGCACCAGGTGGTTCTACAGTAGTAGATGTAACTTTTGATGTACCTGCAAACTATATTCTGGTAGATCATGCATTGACAAGAACATTCCAGAAAGGTTCAGTTGGAATTATAGCAGTAACTGGTGCTGAAAATGCCGAAATCTATGATGAAGACGGAGATGGAACAGAGGAGAGCGACTAAAGACGAGTAAGCAGAAGTCGTTAGGTAAAAATGAGCTATTTGGCGTATTCAATCAAAGTAAGGGCAGTCCTGTTATTGATATTAGCTGCGCCAATAGCTCTTGAGTTATACACCGAAGCCCCCTCTTGCGGTCATGGCACGGTCTTAGAGGGGCGCCAGTGTGTATTAGAAGGCTGGCAAGATGAATGGAAAGAGATTTTGATGAATCTCAATTATGATAATAGCATAATAATGGTTGAGGAAGGAGATCATGTTCGCATGAGATTTAATTCATCAAAGGATTCAGATCATTTCTTGCCCAAGACATTCACCCTTTCAGCATTTGATATTTCTACAAAAATACCTGTTGAAGGAGAATATACTGTAGATTTCGTTGCAGATAAGGCTGGTGAATTTCAGTATAGTAGTACAGGATTATGTAAAGTTGAAATTGCAGGAGGCAATACCGTAATAGTAGACTGTTCTATTTTCTGCGGTGAAATAGGGAATGCCCGTACTGGAACAATTATAGTTGAGCCTGTAATCCTAAATGACTTAGACGAATCAAATAGAAGTAAATAATTATGAAAAGTAAAACAATAGGAGAAATAGTGACTATGGACGGACGAACAGCAAGAGTTTTCAATAAATTTGGATTAGATTTTTGTTGCAGTGGGGATGTGACAATTGAGTCAGCTTGTTTGGATAAGGGATTAGATATTCAAGAAGTACTGGTTGATATTCAGTCGTTGATGAATAATGGAGTTAAACAAGATAATTTATTTAATGAAATGAGTTTAGATAGATTGATTCAATATATTTGTGTTCATCATCATCAATATATCAGGGATATAGCACCAGCCATTGCTAAATTTACAGATAAAGTAGCAAAGGTACATGGCAAAAACTATCCAAATACCGTTCAAATTGCAAGCTTATTTGGTGCCTTAAAACTTGAACTTGAACAGCACATGTTGAAAGAAGAAAGGATATTGTTTCCATACATTACTAGTATGGTTCAAGAGAGTCGTTGTTTAGGTCCTTTTACAGAAGGTCCTATTTCTGTGATGCTTTTAGAGCATGATGCGGCAGGAGATATTCTTAAGAAATTAAGAATTCTAAGTGAAGATTATAATTTGCCAGCAGATGCTTGTAATACATTCAGAGCAGCTTATACAAATCTAGAATCATTTGAAGAAGATCTTCATATGCATATTCACTTAGAGAATAATATTCTTTTTCCAAAGGCGATTGATCTTGAAAAAAGTTTATTGGAGAAAGCATGAGCTCGAAGCCTTGTTCTTTGCCTAATTCCTTTAAGGAAACGCACACCAAAGAACAAGAAGCACTATCATTTCTTGATGACTTTTTATCTAAACACAAAAATGTGGTAGTAGCTAATAGTTTTGGAAAAGATAGTATGGTTGTTTTACACCTGTGCCTTCGTATTGATCCAGACATCAAGAGCTTCATGGTTACAACACCCAATAAACCAGTTGATACGATAGTTTTCCGTCAACGTGTTATCAAAGAATGGGATTTGAGTTGGCAGAAGTTCCAAGTATTTCGTAGTGAGAAACCGGCACCAGATAAACTTTATTTGACAGATCCTAAAGAATGTTGTCGAATAAACAAAGTTGACCCTCTTCGTAAAGCTTTGAAGGAGTTGAAACCCTATGCTTGGATTAGTGGTTTAAGGGGAACAGAGAGTGAAGATCGCTTTGATAAGCATTCAAAGGTTGAAGAACAATATGGAATAAAAAAATTGAACCCAATTTTTGATTGGACTGAATTAGATATTTGGAAGTATACAGCTACTCATAATGTTCCTGTTAATCCTCTTTATGCACAAGGATATCGATCATTAGGGTGCAGTCCTTGTATGGCCCCAGGTGGAGATTTAGAGCGGAGTGGCCGCTGGCAGAATACTCCATTAGAAGGTGGAGAATGTGGAATTCACAATATAGAAGTTGAAGAATAATGAGAGATTCTTCTAATGTCTTCCATCTTGCTATACCTTGTACAGATTTAGATGAAGCTGTAAAATTTTATAATGAAAAGTTGGGTCTTAAGCTAGCACGCAGATATCCTGACAGAGTAACCTTTGATTTTTTTGGTGACCAATTAGTCTGCCATCTTAATCCTTCAGGAATTTCCGCTAATAAAAACCCCTATCCTAGACATTTTGGAATAACTTTTGGAGATAAAAAGAATTTTTATTCTTTTGTTAAATTAACCAAAGAGCGCAATATTGATTTGTTAAATCCAGTTACAGAATTTGATTGGCAGGATGAGGTTCATAAAGATAAAAATTCTTCGGAATCTAAGATAGGGGTAAGATTTGAGAATATGCCTGAAGAACATTTAACAATATTTCTTTCAGATCCATTCAATAACATTTTAGAATTTAAGTATTATTTTGATTCAAGGATGGTTTATTAGATAATGGAATTTGATAACGGTTTTTTCATAGAACTTGCAGCATCTTTTGCAGCTATAGCCACAGTATGGATTTATGGTAACAGATCAAGAAATGCACCAATTGTGGGGATATTTAATCAAATGATATGGTGGATTCTCACTATTTCACAGGAGATGTGGGGTCTTCTTCCTCTAAATATCATAATGTTGATAGTACATGTCAGAAATTATATACGTATGAGAAAAGAAGATAATAAATCTAAAAAGGCAATACCACCAAAACAGCACGTCGTCTGAAAGTATCATGGCGCCGAGGGCGAGATTTGAACTCGCGAGGGATTGCTCCCACGGGCTTTCCAGGCCCGCGCTATACCAGGCTAAGCGACCTCGGCAGATTTTTCTCTACGTTGGCGGGGGGTTTTAGAATTAAGCAATACATACGCTTATTACGAGACCTTTCGACTGAATAGACAGCTATAGGTGTGATTTTGGACGAACAAGAAAGGATAATTCAGGAGAAAAAAAAGAACTTAAAACTGAGAACAGCTTCAGTTATTGAGATGCTTAAAGAGACTTATTATCCGGGACATTCAACAACAGCTAAACGTGTTATTGAAAGACATTTGATTAGAGAATTTGGTCTTAAACCACGACAAGCAACATACCATGGAAGTCACATTATCGAAGCATTACATAACAAAGGAATTATTGAACATGTTCCTGAAGACACAGCTCGTAATGCACTCTTCAAAATTAATTTGAGAGTTTTACAGAAAGCATAAAGCTAAGATAATTCTTCAGCTATTTTTTCTAATACTGTTCTTGAAAGATTATTTTTTGTTCCAGTAATCCAGTTTGTATTTTTCTTATCAACAATTGCAGCTTTGCTATTTTCGGAGCCCATAGCATTTGAATGATTAGCAATTACACAATCTGAATTCTTTAGTAATTTAGTAGCTTTTTTCAATAATTCATTATCCTTAATATTAGATCCTAATTTGAATGCATAGAGAGGGCCCTTGTGTTTTTTACGAAGATTTCCAAGAATTTTAGGTGCTTTTTTCATTTTAAGAGTTATTGCCTTAGCTGAATCTATTTTTCCTTTAGTATACTCAGGTATAAAATCAGATAATGCAGCAGGTACAATAATAGCATCGTATTTTCCCATCTTAGCTATCATTTTTTTTAAATCATTTAGGGAGTTAAATCGTGAAGTATTAATCCATTCACCAATAGTGTGTATAGAGTTACCCAACCATAAATCTACTTCAGCACCAATTGAAAAAGCAGTTTCAGCTAAAGATTTAGCCATCAATCCACTTGATTTATTTGTTACAATTCGAACATCATCAATCGGTTCACTACTGCCACCTCCAATGACTAGTATTTTTTTTTGATTTAGTGATTTTGGGCCAGCTATTTTACAAGCTTCAGCAACTAATCTTTCTTTAGATGGCAACTTAGCTTTACCTTCAACCATAATTGGTTCTACTATTTTTGCAAATTTAGTAACAGATTTCATATTTTTTTTGACAATATCTGAATTAGCCATATTTCGATCCATTGCAGGTGCAACAATCATTGGTGTTTTTGCTCCAATACAAGTTAATGCTACTAGCATTGGTGGATTATCTCCAATTCCATTAACCATCTTTCCAAGGCTTGTAGCGCAGCATGGTGCAATAATTAGTAAATCAGCCTCATGTCCAGCAATAACGTGTTCTACTTGTCCTGTAATTTCTTTAATAATTGGTTTTCCACAAGCAAATTCAAGTGCTTTTTCACCAACTAATTCTAAAGCTGCTTTGTTAGCAACAATAGTGACATTCGCCCCATATCGGAGTAATTCTCTTGTAATTCCTATCGTTTCAACACAAGATACTGAACCTGTTATCCCCAACCAAATATTTTCCCCTTCAAGATAGTTACCCTTACGTTCTACATTATTGGCCGGATGATTTGGATTCACTATTTCTCCGCTAATTGTTTAATTGTTTTCTTATATTTGCCCAATATAAGATCAGTTTGGGTTTCTATTTTTTGCCA
>Ga0208408_1000250_pt1 | contig 37061 bp, 36 predicted proteins | sample ETNtaG_4_FD_185776 | JGI IMG/M metagenome (GOLD analysis project Ga0208408, IMG submission 185776) | Marine microbial and viral communities from oxygen minimum zone, Eastern Pacific Ocean - ETNP201406SV67 (SPAdes) (version 2) | ecosystem: Environmental > Aquatic > Marine > Oceanic ... | reverse complement strand
TATTTTCAAGAGTTATGTCTGCTAGACCTGATGATTTCATTATACCGGATGCGGTACCAAAATCTTCTGGAATTTGATCGGTGCCTTTCAAAATATTTGATGTAACCCTTTTTCCTGAGAAAAGCATATTTTCTACATCTTTAGATTCTATAATAATAAAATCATGTTGAAAAAAACTACTAGCATATGTACCACCTGCAACTGGGCCAGGAGAACCAGCAATAGCAAAAGTTATTATTCCCACTTTTTTAATTTCGTTCATAGCGATAATACTTTTAGTCATTCCTGTAAGTCCAGCAACACCTGTATGAACATCAATGCCTGAACTTTGATATATAACGATCCACACGTCTACTTTTTTTTGTATCGCAAAATTAGCAGCCTTTAAAAAATGCTCACATTCAGCGGGACCGAATCTTCCAGCCCCAAACTTTGGGCTAAAGCAAACTACACCTGCACTTAAATTAGAAATATTTCCCCAACCACACATTAATGCCGTCTGCATGCCTGTTGTCTTTCTGTATTTTTTAATTTTGTCGATGTATCTGTACTCCTCTCGAGCACCACCTTTTACTTCAAAATTTAGAGGATCAGGATTAATGTTTACCGGAGCTTCGATAATTTCGTAGCTCGAATCAAATAGAGAATCCAAACGTAACTTTGGAGGCAGATCAAAATGAAATGAACATTCACAAATATATGAGTTTTTAAAGAGATCGGGTTTGTAGGTGATTTTTTGGCATTTTGGACAATTTTTCCAATCCGTTTCTTCAGAATCTTTAGGTTGTTTCTTTATGATCTTTTTTATTTTAAAACCAATCTTTTTAAACCAATTTCTGTCCTTTATCCAATTCATATGTTTAAAATATCATTAAACTCTTTTACAATTTTGCCAATCTTTTGTGGCAATTTTTTATCATTAATGTTTTTTTCAATAAAATCAACTAAAGTAGAACCAATAACTATACCCATACAGCCACTTTTTGAAATTAATTTAGCATCCTCAGGGGTTTTAATTCCAAAACCCGATACAATGGGAGTTTTTGTAAATGATTTAATTTTTTTAATCATGGCAGAGACTTCATTCACATCAGCCTTTTTGACTCCGGTGATACCTTTAACGTTTACAGAATAAATAAATCCAGAACTTAGATTGGCAATTTCTTCTATCCTTTTAAATCCTGAAGTTGGAGCGATGAGTTTAATCAGATCTATATCATATTTTTTTAACTCATTTCTCAGTTCATTTTCTTCATGAATTTCATGTGGTGCGTCTACGCACAATACTCCATCAACTATTCCAGCTATATCTTTTGCAAATTTTGGTATTGAATACATAAACACATTCGATATATATCCCATTAATACAATACCAACTGATGAATTTGATGATCTCAGATCTTTTGCTAACCGTATTGTTTTTGGCAAACCTATTTTTTGAGCAATTACTCTATCGTGGGATTTCTTTATGATGGGACCCTCAGCGCTTGCCTCGGAGGTTGGATAACCTATTTCTAGAATCGAGGCTCCATTTTTAGCCGCTTCTTTTAAGATTTCAAGACTCGTTTCATAGGTAGGATCACAACCTGTAAAAAAAGTGATCAGTTTAGGTTTGTCTTTATTAGTCTGAAAAATTTTATCTAACCGCTTACTCAAAATCTTTTCCAATTTTTTCTTCAATTTGATCAAGGTCTTTTTCTCCCCGGCCACATAGGATGGTGAGAATGATCTTATCTTTTGACATTTTTTTTGCTCGCTTGACTGTTTCAGTTATAGCTGCCATTGGTTCAAGTGCACTGCATATCCCTTCAGTCTTCGCCACTAGTTTGTAACTTTCTAATAATTCTTCATTGGTTGCACTTGTGTATTCAGCGCGACCAATATCTTTAAGATATGCATGTTGAGGCCCAACAGAAAAATAATTTATACCCGCTGCGATATCTGCAGTAGTGTTAGCAATACTACCGTCTTCTGACTGCAACATATAACTTTTCATTCCTTGCATAATGCCTAGCGTACCATTTGATAGGGCGGCGCTTGTTTCTCCTTCAACACCAACTAATTTTACAGAAGGTTCGTCTAAGAATTCATGAAAACTTCCTATAGCGTTGCTTCCAGCTCCAAGACACGCGATAATCATATCGGGAAGTTTTTTTTCTTGTTCCATACATTGTTCTCTTATCTCTTTTCCAATTATGCTTTGAGCGTATTGAACAATACGAGGAAATGGTGCTGCCGAGACGGCTGATCCACAAAGATAGTAAGATTCTGGAGAACTAGTCCACATTTTCATAACTGCAGTTATAGCCTCTTTAAGACTGCCTTTAACAACTTCGAGTTTAGCACCGTAGTGACGAGCTTTTATAATATTTGTGTTTACTCTATTAACATCTATATCGCCCATCACGCCGATCAGAGGTAAATTGAATTTAGCGGCAACAGCCGAAGCAGCCGAGTAGTGAGCACCAGCACCTGACTCACAAATCAATTTTGTTTTTTTCATTCTGAGTGCCAACAGCGTTTGGAAAAGACAATTGGTTATTTTATGACTTCCCGTATGATTTAAGTGTTCACTTTTAAAAAGAATTTTTGCTCCACCAATCTTTTTGGTTAAGTTTTCTGCATAATAAAGAGGCGAAGGTCTACCAATATAATGTTTGCAATAATAATGAAATTTATCTAAAAAACTTTGGTCTTTAATGGCATCTTCAAACGCTTCACTCAGTTCCTGTAAAACGGGAACCAATGTCTCTCCAACTGCACATCCACCCCTAGCATCTTTTCCAATGCCGTAGTAGCCAAGTTCATCCGGGCCTTGTTTTAAAGAATTTTTCATATGGTAAATTATATTATGTACTTTATTAAAAAATAGATCAATTTTTCATTGAGAAATGATTTTTTTTAGGTTTTCAAGCGGACTTTTTGATTTATATATAGGTCTGCCTATAACGCAAAAGGCTTTGTCATCGTTTTTGGTTATTCTATCAAACTCTGTATAAGAGATTGTGTTTTTTTGATCATCTTTTCCTTCTTGATCATCAGATCTGATACCAGGTACAATAATATAACTATTCGGTCCCAATAACTCTCTAATCATTTTGTAATTCATGCCTGGAGAAATTACCCCATGAACACCACACTCATATGAGAGCTTAGCAAGCTTTTTAATTTGTTCTTCTAAATCGTTTTGAATCCCAAGTTCTGTTAAAGTTTCTTGTGTACTAGATGTAGGAATTAGAACTGAAATAATCTTGATCTTTTTGTTTATACTTTCTGCTGTTTTAACCGCTTCTTTCATCATTTCTCTTGAAGAAAGCGAATGTATTGTAACAAATTCCACATTTTTTAATTCTTTAAAATTTAAAATATTTCTGGCTGTTGTAGATGGAATATCTGAAAATTTATTATCAACAAAAATCGATAAGCCGAGTTGGTCAAATTCTTTTAAACCTTCTATTCCAATTTGATTGAATAAACTTCCAATCTTAATTCCATAAATATGATCTTTTAACTCCATTGAGATTTTAAGTGCAGATTTAAGATCTAGATCTAGTGCTAATATGATTTTTTTATCCACAAACTAATTGTTAGCAGATATTTTGTTTTCGGTAAAATTATTGTTCAATCGGTTATATAATATCCTACTCATTTTCCATTTAATTGCTTTTTTTGCGGGTATTTGAATAACTTTTGAATTTTTTGGATTTCTGCCGACCCTTGCTCTTCTAGTCACGACTTTCAATCGTCCCCAACCTCGTATCTCTACAGCTTCATCACGGTGAAGCGCCTCAATCATTTCAAATATTATAGTTTCTACAACCTTTTCCATATCTTTACGTAGAATGTTCGGATACATATTGCAAAGTTTTTGCACTAATTCAGATTTTACCATTAAATGTTGTATAACTATTTTTTAATTTTCTTATTTAAAAGTGGTTTTAAATTAAATATGTCGCCTAAGATGCCCCCTGAATCTGCAGAACCGTATTTTTCTACTTGTTCTTTCATCAATTTTTCTTCTAGCGATTTTATAGATAATGTAACTCTTTTTTTGTCTTTATTAATATCAACAATCATCGCGTCCACTTTATTTCCTTTCGCAAATCTTGATGAGCGCTGATTTTCAACTTCTTTCGCCAATTGTTTTTTTTTAATTAATAATAGGAGATTTTTATTTCCCGAATGAACTAAGATTCCTTCTTTGGTAGAAGATTCTACAATAACAGTTACAACGTCAGATAAATCTTTGTTCATAAAAAACTCAAAAGGATCTTTTGCAAGTTGTTTTATACCCAATCTTATTCTTTCTTTTTCTTGATTTATTTCTATAATTTTAAATTTTATTAATTGGTTTTTTTTGTAATTTTGTAGTTCTGATTCTTTTTCTGACCAACTTAAATCTTTATAATGAATCATACCAGAGAGTTCAGTGTCCCTTATTGATGTAAATAAGCCATAATCTGTTATATTTTTTATTATTCCTTCAATTTCATCACCAACTTTGTGATCATTGGTAAATTTAAGCCAAGGATTAACCAGCGTATTTTTGTAACTTAGAGAAATTCTTCTTTTTTCTATATTTTTTTCCAAAATTTGTACCTCAATTTTTTGGGAAGTGGATAGAATTTTACCAGGATTAATATTTTTTTTTGTCCAACTCAATTCTGACTGATGAATAAGTCCTTCGAGACCTTCTTCTAGCTTAGCAAAACAGCCATAATCTTGCACTTTAGTAATTGTCGCTGGATAATTTTTACCAACTTTATAATTGTGTATTGATTTTAAGTAAGGATCTTCATTTAGTTGTTTCACTCCCAAACTTATTTTTTTTGTACCTTCCTCTATTTTGGTTATTTTTGCTTTTATGGTTTGTCCGACAGAAAGCAACTCAGAAGGTCTGCTAATTCTATCCCAAGAAATATCAGTAATATGAAGTAGGGCATCAACACCCTGAAGATCGATGAATGCACCCCACTCTGTTAGATTCTTAACAATTCCAGAAACTATGTCACCTTCTTTCATCTTGCTTATAACTTTGTCTCTGTCCTTGTTTCTAATTCTTTCCATAATAGTACGCCTGCTTAGAACTATGTTACCCCGCCGCTTATCTAGCTTGATGCACTCAAAAGTTTGTTGAGTCTTTATTAGATGATCATAATTTTTTAAGGGTTTAAGATCGACTTGTGATCCGGGTAAAAAACATAAACATGATTCAACTTCTACAATAAAACCACCTTTACATCTTGATACTATAACTCCTTTGACTTCTTCCTTATTTTCAAAAGCTTTTTCCATTTTTTTCCACGATTGTGCTTTACGGGCTTTTTCTCTCGAAATTACCATGTCACCGTTTCTATTTTCTATTTTTTCTAACAAAACTTCAATTTTCGATCCAACTTTGATCTTATCTAATTCTTTGGTGAGCTTGAATTCTTCAATTGGTATGGTTCCTTCAGATTTGAGTCCTAAGTCTATAAATATAAATTTTTTTCCAATTTGGCTTATAGTGCCAGCTGTTACTTCTCCTTCTTTAAACTTTCTGTTCCCCAAATCCTTGGTGAGAAGGTTTTCAAATTCTCTATGTGATTTACTTTTATCTTGCTTTATAATTTCTTCCATATTTTAATAACAATTTATCTTCAACAACTTTATGAATTACTCCAAACATCTGCTTTTTATTCATCTTAGTGGTGTCAACAATTACAGCACCTTGAGGGATACGTAAAGGTGAAAATTTGCGCATTGAATCCATATGATTGCGTAATCTGATCTCTTTTTTTACCATTTTGAGAGTAATTTTGCTGTATGTTTTTTTAAGTTCTTTAAATCTTCTTTTGGCTGCAACTTTCAACGCACATTTAAAAAAAAATTTTATATCTGCATTTGGGAATAATATTCCCATGTCACGACCCTCCAAAATAGCAAGTTTTTTAGTTGCAAATTTCATTTGATATGCTCTCAAGAAGAGTCTTACTTTTTTAATTTTTGCAATACAGGAGCTATATTTGGTTACTTTAGATGAATATAACTTTTTGTTTTTTAATAAATTTGAATTAATATTTTTTATAATTTTTTTCAGAAACAAAACATCATTAGTTGTTTTTTTCGAGACAAGAAGTTTATAAGAGATGTATCTATAAAGTAGTCCACTGGTAAGAAGACTAAGTCCAAATGTTTTACTTAAATATTTTGAAGCAGTAGTTTTTCCTGCTGCCGCTCCAGAATCGCAAGTTAATAGTAGTCTTATGTTACTTTTTAATTTCAATTTTTCCCCCCATGCTTCGAATCAATGAAACAAAACCTGGAAATGAAGTGTTTACAGTTTCAAAGTTTTTTACTTTTATTTTTATTCCAGTAACTAACGACAAAATAACAGAAGACATACAAATTCTATGGTCTAATTTGGTATTTACGATAATTAAATTATTTTTAATATCTATATTTTTTTCCCCTTGTATGGACATCGAAGATTTTGTTGAATGACAGTTAATTCCTATTTGAGTTAGTATTTTTTTCATTTCTAAGATTCTGTTACTTTCTTTGGTGGTTAACTCTGAAATATCTTCAAACTTTGAAACACCTTCAGTTAAAGCTGAAATGACAAAAAGTATAGGAAATTCATCTATTAGTGACGGGACTAGTCTTTTAGGACAATTAATGGCTTGAAGTCTACTGCTTTTGACAATAATGGAACCTACTGGTTCGCCTGATATGTATTTCAAATTTTTTACTTTTATATTAGCGTTCATTTTTTTCAAAATTTTAATGAAACCTGAGCGCGTGGCATTACAAAGAACATTGTGAATTACCAATTTGGAGTATGGAGTTAACAGAGCGAGAGCGATTAGAAAAGCACTAGAGCTGGGGTCGGCGCTTACTGTATAATCGAAACCATACAGATCTTTTTGACCTTTCAATGAAATCAGATTTCCTCTTTTTAATTTCTTGATCTTTATGTCTGCTTTAATTTTTTTTAAAAATATTTCTGAATGATTTCGGCTAATCTTATTTTCTCTTATGGTTGTTATTCCAGGTGTAGAAAGTGCAGATAGAAGTATTAGACTTTTAACTTGAGCACTACCTCTATTTTCTATGTGTTGCTGAGCTAAGGGCATCGAAGTACCTTCAATTGTGAGAGGCAAAGTTGATTTACCTTTGGGGTAAAAAAAACATCCCAACTTTTCTAATGGCTTAATAACACGAGACATGTCACGTTTATTTATTGAAGAATCTCCATATAAATAAAATTTATTGGAGCAAGTTGACAACAATCCCATTAATAATCTAGCTGTAGTTGCACTATTTCCCACAAAAATTCTAGTAATTCTTTTTTTAACTTTGAATGAATTCAATCCGTTACCATGCACAATATAAACATTGTTGGATTTTATTATTTTTATTCCCAATGTTTTTAATGCTCTTATACAGGTTAACACATCATCAGATTCAAGTAAATTTTTTATTTTTGATTTACCGATACATTGACTTGCTAGCAACAAAGATCTTAGACTTAATCCCTTATCAGGTGGTATTATAATAACTTTATTAAATTTACTTATTTTTTTTTTTATTAAAACAGAAAATTTTTTATTCATTTGAAACTAAATGGTAAAATCTTCACCAAAATACAGTTTTTTCGCCTCAGCAGTATTTACAATTTGCCTAGGCGTTCCGTTAGCCACTATAGTTCCATTTGCAATCACATAAGCTCTATCAACAACACTAAGAAGTTGCGATGCATTATGATCGGTTATTAATACAGCGCATCCTCTGTGTTGTAATTTTAATAGAAGTCCTTTGATATCTTGTATTGAAAGTAAATCCACTCCAGCGAAAGGTTCGTCTAATAATAACACTTTAGGATTACTTATTAAGCATCGTGCAATTTCAGTTCTACGACGCTCACCTCCAGATAAAGAAGTGGCTTTAATATTTCTTAAGTGAGTTATGGAAAATTCAGCCATTAATTTTTCAACGATATCTTTTTGTTCGGATATATTTTTTTTTACTATTTGAGCAATTCCCAATAAATTTTCATAAACGGTAAGTCCTCTAAAAATTGCTGTTTGTTGAGGAAGGTAAGCTATGCCTAATTTGGATCGTTCGTGTATAGGTATATTTGTTAATTTTGTATTACCCAAAAATATATCACCAAAATCACACCTTAAGATACCCAAAACAATATTCATAAAAGTGCTTTTTCCAGCTCCATTACTTCCAAGCAACCCTAGCATTTCACTCTGATTTAGATGTATGTCAATTTTTCTCAAAATCATTCTACCAGCAAAAGATTTAGAAATATTTTTTGCTGCTAAAATAGGTTTAGATTTAAATTTTATTATTCTAAATTTTTTTGTATTGTTCATCTAATCAACTTTATTTTAACCTTTTTATCACCAAACATAGAAATATTAAATTTTCTTGTTGAAAGATCATAATTAATTTTATCTGCTTGCAGCGATCCTTTATTACCGGTTAAGACGACATCGTTATAGACGGATACTGTATTTTTATTAGATAAAAGATCCAAATTTTCTGCTAATATTAAACTTTCGCCATCTGCGGCCCTAACGTTATTTTCGAAATAACAGTCGTAGGTTACCTTGTTATACTTTCCTCTGTCACTTGTTATGGTTACAGTTCGTCCATCATTTAAGTGTAAAATCACACTCATGTTAGTCATATAAACAATATCGGGTTCTTCTTTTGTAATATTAGCTTTGTCCGAATTAATCACAAAAGGAGTATCAATATTATATATGCCTTTATATTCAACATGTTCAAATATGTTAGCTTCATTTTTATCAGCAATTACTATTTCATCTTTATCTTTTTTTACAATTTTTTTTTCTTCAAGAAGTTTGTTTTTCTCAATTTTAGGATATAAGAAATATGTTGCTAAAATTAGTAGCACTCCAATAGATATAAGACTAAATTGAATTATTTTTCTATTTGATGTCATTTTATTCCTTTAGCTAGCGCGGAGTGTAAGTGAATAACTCCAACCAACCTTTTATTCTTTTTTTTATTATCCTTTTTTTTCGATACTAGAAGAGATGTTATACTTTGAGCGTTCATAGTGTTTATAGCTGATAGAGCGGTATCTGTATCGGCAACCCAAGATGGATTTTTAGTTGCAACTTTTACGACTTTTTTCTTATATAAATTATTTGAATGTCTTCGAATGTCGCCATCAGTTAACAGCATTATTGAATTTTTACTTTTTACACAAACTATTCCCAATTTTTTTTTGTTCATTTCAGTTATAGCTGCCTTCATTGTTGCTCCAGAGGAAACAAGTGGAATTTCTCTTCCCTTTGTCATTATTTCTCTTACTTGAATTAGAGCAGTGGCTAGAGATCCTCCCGTATGATGTTCCACGAATTTTTTGTTTGTCCATTTTTTTCTTTTCATACAAGCGATTGCTAAAGAATCTCCCCAAGAAAGGAAATTTAGACTTGAAGATGTTGGAGCCAAACTATGACCTGCCTCAGTAACCATTGGTAGTAAAATTTTAATAGTTGAATGCTGAAGAAGCATTGATTTAGATTTACAGCTAACACCAATAACTGAGATGTTGTATCTGTTCGCGTATCTTAAAATGCTATTCAATTCAGCAGATTCTCCAGAAACACTAAAAATTAGCATTACATCCTGGTTTCTTTGAATAGCACCCAAACCACCATGTTGTAAATCGTTAGCTGAAAAAGCCACACTCGGGGTACCCAAACTTGATAGTGTTGAAGATATTTTAAGTCCTACAATGTAGCTTTTTCCTACACCAATAACCAAACATTTTCCCTTGGCTCTGGAAATTAAGTTGACCGCCTTTGAAAATTGTGAAGCTCGACCAAAGCTTGATGATAGTTTTTTCAAAGCCTTGATTTCTGTTTTTACTGTTTCTTTTGCAATTTGTAAATCTTTGTTCATTAATGTTGAAATATATCTTCAGCAAATCCGCTTTGATCCAATTTAATTCTTGTTTTTAAAAATTGAATACAACTTTTATAGAGGTCTAATCTATTTTCTCTAACCAGCATTTTATGAAGCGCTTCCATTATTTTATGTAAATATATCACGTCGTTACTACAATACTGAAGTTGTGCGTCTGTTAATTCATTTAAGCTCTTGTTCCAATCACTACTACCAAGTCTCTTATCTATTTTTCTACCACAAAATTCTTGGGTCAAATCTTTTAATCCATGATTTTGTGAGTAAGTTCGGCATAGCCTACTTGCTAACTTAGTGTCAAAAACATTTCTTACGTTACATTTAAGAAAATATTCTAAGCCTGATATATCATACCTTAAATAATGGCCAATTTTTGTGATTGTGCTATTTTCTAAAATTTTTACGATATTGGGTGCTTTATAATTTTTCCGATCGGGTTGAATAATATAAGCATCATTATTTCCTGTGCTGAATTGTACTAAACTTAAGTTATCACGGTGAGGAATTTGTAAACCGGAGCCTTCAGTGTCAATGGCAATACTTGAATGCTTTTCCAACTCTTTTAATGCTTCAGTCGAAATATCACCTTGAAACTTATAAATTTTAGTCATACTTAAATTCATATATAATGTTAATGTTGTCAAAATGCAAAATAATCAAAAAATAATAGGAATTTTTGGATCTGGGGGATTTCTCGGCAAACATTTAATGCGTCAGTTAACAAAGTCTGGTTACAGAATTAAGGTTGCTACCCGAAATCCTTACTTGAGGGGCTATTTAAAGCCCCAAGGTAACCCAGGGCAAATTGAACTTTTTAAGGTCAATATTTTTAGTCCAGATAATGTCAAAAATTTTTTAAAAAATTGTGATTTAATAATTAATCTCGTGGGCATTTTATACGAGACAAGAAAACAAAAATTTTATCAAATTCATTCTGAATTTCCGTATTTATTATGTAATTTATGCAACGAACTGGGAATAAGAAATTTAGTGCATATTAGCGCTTTAGGAGTTAAAGAAAATAATGCTTCACTGTATATGCAATCAAAGCTTCAAGGAGAAAAAAATATTCAAGATACATTTAAGCCCTCAGTAATTTTAAGACCTTCAGTAGTTTTTGGCCCAGAGGACAAATTTTTTAATACCTTTGCTTCGATCGCTCAATTTTCTCCATTTCTTCCTTTAATAGGAGGAGGCAAAACGAAATTTGCACCTATTTATGTCGGAGATGTTGCTAAAGCTATTGTCAAAGTTTTAGAATTAAATAATTCAGAACCAAAAATTTATGAATTAGGTGGACCCGAAAATTATTCATTTAAGGAACTTATGGAAATTTTATTAACTGAAATTAGGAAGAGAAGATTTTTTATTTCCATTCCTTTTAATATAGCAAAATTTCAATCTTATTTTTTACAAATAATACCAAATCCACTTTTGACACCCGATCAAGTTGAGATGTTAAAATATAATAATATTGTTTCAGGAGATTGTCCCACTTTAAAAGATCTCGGTATTACCGGAACATCTATCCAAAGCATTTTACCTAAATACATTTATCGTTTTAGGACAGGGGGGCAGTTTGGTTAGTAAAATTTATTATAAGCCTTTAGGAATAATTATATAATGGATCACTAATACAATTCCAATTGACACGCTCAATCCAAAGATCATTTTAACAAAGTCTTTACCGATAAGCGGAAACACATATTTAAGTTTATAATCCTTATTCATTGTAGATATTGCTAGTTCTCTTCCACATAACAATCCTACAAAAACCCAAGTAGTGCTCATGGGCAAGTTGTTTAATTCCTTAAAGTAATAAAGAACTACTGCATAGATTATATTGATGATGGTCGCACTTCTTGCATAACGTGTTCCTGTTTTGTCTAATACGACTTTCTGTATAGGTCCACCGTGAATATAAAAAATATAAAAAAGAAGAATTGTAAAATAAATAAGAACAATGACCAATAATGAAATATCAAGTTTTCTTGGTAAATAAACAGCAATATTAGCAACATCGTGCATTAACCAGGTAGCCCATAAAAAGGCTGTAGTTACCCAAACTGCATTACGCCAAAAAGTAATTTTCCAATTAGTGGTAATTTCATCGAATTTCTCATTAATGAATTTAGAAATACCGATCCAACAAACATAAGCTGCGACAGCGGCGACAGCGTAACCAACAACACTTTTTAAAAGCATTTTCTCTAAAACAACTGTTGAAGCAAAAGCAGATAACACTAGGAAGGTCGTAGAAACTGGAATTCCAATTCTTGTAAGTAACAATAATATTCCAGGAGCAACAGCGTGATACCACTGAATTTCTTGATAAGGAATTTGTGTTAATCTTCCGTATGAAATATCGCCATCATACATCCACCATCCATAACTTACTGTAACAATCATAGCAAAAGATGCTGAAGCAGCTAAAGTATACCACTTAAACCACTTTTGCTTACTAGCGATGAAGGTTCCTAAGCACTGTATTGAGTCGTTAGCTGTCACACTCCAAGCAGCCAAGCCGAATCCTAAGATGGTATAAATTAATGATAGTTCCATATAGTCATTTTAATGACTGCCCCTTCATATTAGCTTATGTTGAAAACTAGTCTAGTAGAAAATTAAATTATTTTATTAATCTTTAGATTGAAACTTTCACCATTATAATATTTTAAACTTTTGTCTAGTTGTATTTTTTGATTAGACTTAACATATATTTTTGTTATGCTATAATACAACAATGGAACATTTAATTGGAGGAATAACGTGGTTACAGGACAAAATATTTTTGAGAGGATTTGTCTTTGGTCTTGTTCATGTTAGCATTATGCTGATTGGTTTTTATACAGGCTGGAGTATCAATAGACTGTTAAAGATTGTTTCCAATGGATTTATTGCGGGAATTTTTGGTGTTGTTATTGCTCATGTAATAGCCGACTATATAGCCGCAACGTTAGATCCAGAGCTCAGAACAGCTGCATTAGGAATTGTTTTGGGAGGCTTGATACCCTTGATATTAATTCCTTTTTTAGAGAAATATGTAACGAAAAGCCAACATCATATTGCTATTGGTGATCATGAAGATCTTAAAAAAGACTTAGAAAAAAAGCACAACTAAGCAGATTTAATTTTTTTTTCAATAAATTGGGGTACATCCTCTTTGCTAATAATATCATCTTCCTTAGCGTGTTTAGGTTGGAAGGCATACAAAACATGTAATTTACAATAAGGAAATTTTTCCATCGGCTTCCGTCCACAAAAGTAAAAATTTTTCTCAAAAGGGTGACCAATAGGCCATCTACAAGTTTCATCAGTGAGCTCTTCAAGTTTTTTTGGATTTTCCTGTTCAAAGCTTTTATCTAATAACAAAGATTTAAATCTGGCTTTTCGACTAAGTTTTCCACCTCTGATTTCAACATTGTTACTTTCTTTCTTCATTTTCGTGGCAACAGAAATTTTTTTTGAAACTATTCTTGCCTCTAAGTTCAATCGGTGAGCTTTCCCAATAACAGCGTTACGTGTTGTGTCCCCAATCAAGACAGCTATTTGACTTGCTGTATGGCCCTTTTTCCATAATTCTCTTAATTTATTTTCTCTCTCAGGCGTCCAAGTCATTTTATTATTGTAATAAATAAGATCACAATATGTAGTAGTATAAAAGGAAAAATTTACAACATGTGGATAACTAAAAAATTGAAAATTATAAAAATTTTGCAACTGTTTACAATTTATTTATTAAGCTTTCTTTTAAGGTATAAGCGTCTCAATGGTTGAAATTGAAGAAAAATATAAGATTTATGAGAAAAAATTTGGTTATGTAAATTGGTTAGGCTTTTTTACTCTTTATCATAAAGAGATACTGAGATTCCTTAAGGTTGTTATACAAACTATTATCTCGCCTCTGGTAACAGCGCTACTTTTTTTATTAGTGCTCTCATTGGCGATAGGAAACGAAAGAGGTGGAGCATTGGGATTTCCCTTTATAACATTTCTTGCTCCAGGACTTATAGCGATGCAAATAATACAGCAAGCCTTTTCTCATACATCATCTTCTATCATGATTGGTAAAATACAAGGCAATATTGTCGATGTTTTGTATGCCCCACTATCACCAGGTGAAGTAACACTGGCCATTATTTTAGCTGCTGTTACTAGAAGTCTGATTATCGCAATGGTATCTATAATAGCTTTTAGTTTTGTTATTGACCTGGCGTTCCACAATTTTTACTATATTTTTATATACACATTTTTAGGTTCTTTTATTTTGGGTGCTATTGGTTTTGTCGTGGGTTTGTGGGCTGAAAAATTTGATAATATGGCTTCGGCAACAAATTTTATTATTGTTCCATTGAGTTTCTTGAGTGGCACGTTTTATTCGATAAAAAAATTACCAGAAATTTTACAAAAAATAAGCGAATGGAATCCGTTTTTTTATATAATCGATGGTTTTAGATATGGTTTTTTAGGTACGTCAGACGGTTCATTAAAATTCGGCCTATTATACCTTATTTTATTAAGTTGTTTAACTTGGTTTACTTCGTACATTCTTTTTAAGCGGGGATATAAAATTAAATTTTAATTTATTTATGAGTTCAGTTCTTGACACATATGCAAGAAAACCTATTTCTTTTACTAGGGGAGAGGGCAGTTATCTCTACGCAGGAAATGGAGAAAAATATCTTGATTGGGTTGCTGGCATAGCGACCAACATTTTAGGACACTGTCATCCTCATGTTGTTAAAGCTATTCAAGATCAGTCTAAAAAACTTATTCACGTTTCAAACGCCTTTATTATAAAAGAAGCAGAATCTTTAGCAAAAAGGTTAACAGACAATACTTTTGCAGACAAAGTTTTCTTTTGTAATAGTGGCGCAGAAAGTGTTGAAGGAGCTATAAAAATTGTTAGAAAATATTTTCATACAATTGGAAAGTTAGAAAAAAATAGAATCATAGCAATGTCCGGTGCTTTTCATGGCAGGACGCTTGCTGCATTATTTTTAGCTAACAACAAATCGCATACTGAAGGTTTTGGTCCAAAAGTTGATGGCTTTGATCAAGTTGCTTTTGGTGATCATGAAACATTAAAAAAAGCTATAAACAAAAATACAGCTGCTATAATTGCGGAACCTATTCAAGGGGAAGGGGGAATCAAGACTCTCCCAGACTATTGCTTAAAAGGTTTAAGAGAAATATGTGATGAGCACGGAATATTGTTGGTTTTTGATTGTGTGCAAACTTCTTTTAGGACTGGGACTCTATTGGGATTTGAAAATTCAGGAATTTCTGCAGATTTATGCTGTGTGGCGAAAGGTTTTGGAAATGGATTTCCTGTCGGTGCAATTTTACTAACAAATGAAGTAGCAAAAGTAATGAAACATGGTTCGCATGGATCAACTTTTGGGAACAATTTGTTAGCATGCGCTGCAGTTAATGCTGTTCTTGATATTGTTTTAGCAAAAGGTTTTTTTGAAGAAGTTAAAACAAAAGGTGAATATTTTGATAAAGAATTGAAAAAATTAAAAGATGAATTTCCAAAAATAATAGAAGAGGTAAGAGGCATTAACTTTATTAAAGGTTTGAAATTAAAAGTAGATAATAACGATTTTATGTCGAAATTAATGAAACATAAACTGCTTGTTGTTAAAGCTTCAGAAAATTGTATTAGATTATTTCCTAGTTTATTAAGTACAACTGATGAATTGGACATGGGTATTAAAATTATAAAAAAAACTTGCGAAGAAATGAATTAATTATGAGAAATTTTATTAATTTAGCAGATATAGATAAAAGAGAACTAAGAAAAATCATCGATCACGCAAAATCACTAAAAGAAAAAGGATCTACCAAAGATTTAAATACTCCTTTGACAGGCAAAACATTAATTATGATTTTTGAAAAACCTTCAACCAGAACCAGACTTTCATTTGAGTCTGCAATGCAAAAATTGGGCGGACACGTTTTAGTTTTAAATCCAAAAGAAAGTCATTACGGCAGCAAAGACGAAAGTATTCATGATACCTCAAAGGTTTTGTCTCAATATGGGGATATTGTAATGATGCGTACTGGTAAACATGAACATTTTTTGGAATTTTCTAAACATTTAGAAATTCCTATCATTAATGGCTTAACAAATCTAAGTCATCCTTGTCAGGTGATGGCTGACGTACTTACTTTTGAAGAACTAAAAGGACCTATAATCTATAAAAAAATTGCTTGGCTGGGAGACGGTAACAATGTTGTTTATAGTTTAATTGAAGCTGCAACACAGTTTAATTTTCAATTAGCTATAGCTTGTCCAAAAAAATTCGAACCCAACAAAAAAATTATCAAGTGGGCAAACAACAGGAATGCAAATATTTTCATAACAAAAGATCCTAAAGAAGCTGCAGAGGACGCGGATGCCATAATGACGGATAAACCCATTTCTATGGGAGATATTAATGTAAACAAGAAACAAAAAAAGCAATTATTAAAATCTTACCAAGTGAATAAAAAAATTATGAAGTTAGCTAAAAAAGATGCAATTTTTATGCATTGCTTGCCTGCCAGTAGAGGAGAAGAAGTGACCAATAAGGTAATGGATGGAAAGCAATCAGCCGTTTGGCTAGAAGCACTCAATAGAATGTATGTGCAAAAAAGTATTATTCAATGGTGTCTAAAATTATTGTAGAGGTAGAGGAGTATCAGTATTATTGTTCATATAAAGGATTAGGGCAGATCTCTCTTTTGCATCTTTTAATCCAGCAAAAGACATTTTAGTACCTTTGATCCAATCTTTTGGCTTTTTTATAAAGCCGTCCATTTCTTTAAAAGACCAAGTTTTTCCATATGTGGCCATGACCTTGGAGTATTTATAATCAGACGCCGAACCAACTTGTCTACCTAGAATGCCCCACAAAGCTGGTCCAATTTTGTTGCCTCCTCCTTTAGTAATACTGTGGCAAGCAGCGCATTTTATAAAAATTTTTTCACCATCGGAAGCATTTACTGTAGTTAATAACGTTATAATATTTTCCAGTTCGTCATCAGAGTTTGTGGAAGCTGTTTTAGTTGTAGTTTTAGTTGTTACACCCTCAACTTGATAGATCGACTTTTCTGGTTTCCCAACATAAAATATTATGTCGGTAATTTTATTTATTCCCAAAACTAGGAGTATAACCAATATGACCGAAACTATAATTTTATTCATTTTAAAAAGTTTGCAAATTTAGTACAAATTCGTTCTAAGATATATCATGACTTTGATTAAAAAAATGAACTTTAGCGAGTTTATTTTGCGACTGTTGGACGCATAATTTTATTATTTATGAAAAATAGCGCCATAATTATACCTACACGTTTAGGGGCTAAAAGGTTTCCAAATAAACCATTAGCAAAAATTAATGGGGTACCAATGATTATTCATGTTCTGAACAGAGCACAAGAATCGCATATTCAAAGGGTAATCGTGGCAACGCCAGATAATGAAATTGCTGATATTGTGAAAGAATATGGAGGCCATGCTATTTTAACTAGGAACGATCATTTTTCGGGCAGCGATAGAGTTTACGAAGCATATAAAAGAGAATTAAAAGATAATGTTGATTTAATAATTAATTTGCAAGGCGATATGCCTAATATAAAGCCTGATTCTATTTCTAAACTTGTGGATCTTATGAGGAGAAATCATTGTGATATTGGAACATTAGCCTCTCACATAAAAGATAAGGAAGAAATTATTGATCCCAATATTGTAAAGGTTCATGTTGATCAAGATCTAGAAAATAACAATTTTTTAAATGTAAATGATTTTTTTCGTATAAAAAAAAATTTAACAAATGAAAAAATCTATCATCACATAGGAATTTATGCCTTTACAAACGTTGCTTTAACAAAGTATGTAAAGCTTTCTAGATCTAGGTTAGAAATAAAAAGAAATTTGGAACAAATGAGAGCAATGGAAAATAATTTTGTAATAAAAGTAGGTTTAAGTGACAACATCCCTCTGGGAATAGATACTGTTGAAGATCTTAAAAAGATAACGAAGGAAATGAGTTAAACATGACAAAACAAATTGCCGTACAAGGTGAAGCTGGCTCATTCAGTCACATGGCTACTTTAAAAATATTTCCAAAAGCAGAGATAAAGTTTTGTGCAACTTTTGAGGAGGCGTTTTTGTTAACAACCCAGAAACCCGAGTTCAATTTAGTTTGTCCTTGCGAAAATACTGTAGCAGGAAGAGTTCCTGAATTCCATTCTCTTTTGAGAAGATATTCTCTTCAGATTTACACTGAGCACTTTGAAAAAATTAGTCATAATTTGCTCGGCGTTAAAGGAGCAAAATTAGGATCTACTGTTAAAAATGTTCATTCACATATACATGCTCTCGGACAGTGTAGAAAAATTATTTTGGATCAAAAATTAAAGGAGATAATTGAGTCTGATACAGCGTATAGCGCAAAATATATTGCTGAAAAAAATGACAAAAGTGAATCAGCAATTGCAAGTGAACTTGCAGCAAAAATATACAACTTACAAGTATTAAAATCGAATGTTGAGGATGAGCCCAATTCTAATGTAACTCGATTTCTTGTAATGGGAAAAAAGACCAAACATCCCGAATTTATTGAAGAAAAGAATTTTATAACAAGTTGTATTTTTCAATTAAAATCGATTCCAAGCGCTCTCTACAAGGCCTTAGGTTCTTTTAGCGGATATGGAATTAACTTATGTCGACTCGAATCCTTCACACTTAGAAATACTTTTCGACAGGTTGCATTTTATATAGAAATTGAAAAACATATTGAAGATCCGGTTATGCAAAAGGCTTTGGAGGAATTGGGGTTTCACACCCAGGACCTTACTATTTTAGGGTGCTATCCAGCGAGTTCTTACAGATCAAATAATTAATTATCAACCAATAAGAATATTGTAGTTATTATTTTTATACTGATATAATAAAACAGGAGGCTCGCAATGGGTGGGGTTTATAGCATAATCAGTTCAGGCGAGAAATCGAGCAGACTTAACTGTAAATTTCAGGTCGTTGTTGAGTCTCCTTATTAAGGATATGAAAAGCGTCAATCACAAAATTCTAGCGTTAAAATATCGTCCTTTAAATTTTGATCAATTAATAGGTCAGGATCTGATGGCTCAAACGATAACCAATTCAATAAAAACTAATAGAATTGCAAATGCATTCCTGTTAACCGGCGTGAGAGGAACCGGAAAAACTTCCACGGCTCGAATTATATCCAAGGCCTTAACATGCACTGGTAATTTTACTGAAGGCGTAAAATGTAAGACAGAAGAATTTTGTCACTGCGAGGAAATTGTTAATTGCAAACATCTTGATATAATTGAAATGGACGCAGCATCAAAAACTGGCGTAGACGATGTTAGAAAAGAAATTATTGAATCAGCAATTTATAAACCCACAACCTCAAGGTACAAAATATACATAATCGACGAATGTCACATGTTAAGTCGATCAGCATGGAATGCTTTGCTAAAGACTCTTGAAGAACCTCCCGATCAGTTAAAATTTATTTTTTGTACTACCGAACCAAAAAAAGTACCTCTTACGATCATAAGTCGTTGCCAAAGATATGACTTACATAGAGTAACTATTAAAGTTTTATATGAATATTTGAAAAAAATTTCAAAGCTTGAAAATGGCAAAATATCAGACTTGGCGATTAAATTAATTGCTAAGGCAGCAACAGGCAGCGTAAGGGATGCACTAAGTCTTCTGGACAGAGCACTTGTAAGCCAGAAGATTGTTGACGAGGAAATAGACGAAACGTTTGTAAGAAAAATGTTGGGCTTGGCTACTCGAGAAAAAATATTGGATCTATTAAAATTTATATTAGATGGAGATCAAACAAAATCAATTCTTTACTTAAGACAAATGATCAACGAAGGTCTTGATCCGATAAATTTTATCAACGATTTTTTGGAAACGATTTATTTTGTATTGCAAAAAAGAAATCTAGGAAATTTTGAGTCTGATTTAACTATTTCCGAAGCAGAGCTTGAAATTATCGACTTAATTTCAAAAAATGTTGATACGTCGACGCTTATACTTTTTTGGCAATTTCTTCTTAAGGGGTTAGATGAACTTTCTATAGTTGCCAATCCACTTTTGTCACTTGAAATGTTAGTTATTAGACTTTTACATTTAAAAGGAATGCCATCCTATGAAGATTTGATTAACAAAAATATTTTATATCAAAAAAGCGAACCTACGATAGCAGGGAAAGTTATGGAAAAAGATTTAAGCAAAGAGAAAAAGGACGAAGCAACAAAAGCTTCTAAAGATCAAATAAAAAATATATCACAAACAAGACCTGAATTAACATCCTTAGTTTCTAATAAAATAGAAGAAAAAAGTATCAAGTCTTTGGAGGAATTAATTGAGTTATCATCGTTAAAAAAGGAAATTGAATTGAAGTACGATTTAGAAAAAAATGTAAATCTAATTAAATTTTCTGATGGAAAAATAGATATAGCATTCAATGAAAATTTGTCGAAAAATTTTGTAAGAAATTTAAGTGAAAAATTGTTAGCTTGGACACAAAAACGATGGGTTATCACATTAACTAAAGGACCGGGTCAAAAAACGTTTGCAGAAAAGCAATTTATTAAAAAAAAAGAAATATTGGAAAGTGAGAAAAAAGGCGAAGTGTATAAAAAATTTAAAAATATTTTTTCAGACGGAGAGCTAGTAGAAGTTTCAAAAGAAGATTAATTTATGCAGAATTTTACTGATTTAATATCACAAGCTAAGAAAATGCAGGAGAAAATGAAAGAGACTCAAGAATCACTTAAAAAAATTGAAGTAGAGGGCATTTCTGGAGGAGGCGCAGTCAAAGTTGTTATGAATGGAGAGAGTGAACTTAAAAAGATTTCTCTTGCTGATTCAGTATTAAAAGAATCAAAAGAAATTTTTTGTGATTTGATAATTGCTGCTCATTCAGATGCCAGAACTAAGCTAAAGAAAAAAACATCAGAAGAGATTGCAAAAGTTACAGGTGGTATAGATTTACCGCCTGGATTTAAACTTCCTTTTTAAAACAAAAAATGACCGGCAATGGCAATAAAGAGATAGAAGATTTAGTTAAAATAATTGCTAAACTACCTGCTCTGGGCCCCAAATCAGCACGCCGAATAGTTTTAAAACTTATAAATAATAAAGAAGAACTTATAAGACCTTTGTCAAACACACTAGCGCAAGTTTATAAAAATTTACGCAGGTGTCAAATATGTGGAGATTATTTTAACATAAATTCTAAATGTGTTTGCTCCAGTAATAATTATGATCAAATTTGTGTAGTGCAACACATTGAAGATAAGTGGACAATAGAAGAATCGGGTATTTATAAGTCCGGATTTCATATATTAGGCGGAACCTTACCAACTTTAGAAAGTAAAAAGAAAGATGGATTATTAATTTCGTCACTAATTAATAGGGTAAAAAATAATAGCAAAATCAAAGAAGTCATACTTGCATGTGGCAGCACAATCGAAGGTCAAGTTACCTCTCACTACATACAAGATAGTTTAAAAGACATGAAAGTAAAAATCACCAAACTTGCTCAAGGAATATCGGTCGGAATGGAGGTCTCATTTGCTGACGATGGTAGTTTGATTGCAGCTTTTAAAAATAGGAGTCCAGTAGTTAATGACTAGCTTTTTTTTCAAGACGCCGAAGATGTAAAATTGGTTCTGTATATCCCGAAGGCTGTTTTCTGCCTTTAAAGATCAGATCACACGCTGACTTGAATGCTATACCATCGAAATTAGGAGCTATTACTTCATAATCTGATCTTCCGTGTCTATTGTAAGCAGGATCATTTATGTTCTGTTTATCAACAATACCACTCATTTTGCGCAGTACGTGCATCACTTGATCTTTAGTGCAGATTCCATGATGTAACCAGTTCGCAATATGTTGAGAGGAAATTCTTAAGGTGGCTCTGTCTTCCATAAGTCCGATATTATTTATATCAGGTACTTTTGAACAACCTACTCCATTATTAATCCATCTAACAACATAGCCTAAAATTCCTTGTGCATTATTTTCTAGTTCCTTAGTAATTTCTTCCATTGACCAATTTGGTCTATCTGCGATTGGAATTGAAAGAATATCCGAAAGTTTTGTAGGTGTTCTATTTTTCAATTTCATTTGTTCCAAAAAAACATCAACTTGATGATAATGCATTGCGTGCAAAGTTGCAGCAGTAGGGCTAGGCACCCATGCAGTATTTGCGCCCGCTTTTGGATGTCCAACTTTTTGTTCAACCATATCTGCCATTTTATTTGGAGCAGCCCACATTCCTTTTCCAATTTGAGCTATGCCTGAAAATCCACAAGCTAAACCCACATCAACGTTATTATCTTCGTATGCAGAAATCCACTTAGAGAACTTCATATCTCTTTTTTTTATCATTGGCCCAGCCTCCATTGACGAAAAAATTTCATCACCAGTACGGTCTAAAAAACCAGTGTTAATAAAAACAACTCTGTTTTTTATAGCCCTAATACATTCTTTTAGATTTACTGTTGTTCTTCTTTCTTCATCCATCAGGCCACACTTTATACTGTATTTGTTTAATTCTAAAACTTCCTCGACTTTTTCGAAAATTAAATTAGTAAATGCGGCTTCATCTGGACCATGCATTTTTGGTTTTACAATATAAACAGAATTTGTTTTTGAATTTTCTTTTCTTTTAAAATCGTGGATTGACGCAGCAACAGTTATAAATGCATCCATTATACCCTCTGGAATTTCGGACCCATCTTTTAATAAAATAGCAGGGCTGGTCATTAAATGACCGACATTTCTATTCAACATTAATGCTCTTCCAGACAATTTAATTTTATTACCGTCAGGTGTTATATATTGACGATCAAAATTTAATTTTCTTGTAAATTTCTTTCCATTTTTTTCTACTTCAACTTGTAGACTTCCCTTCATAAGTTTTAGCCAATTTCTATAACCTAAAACTTTGTCTTCAGAATCTACTGCTGCTACCGAATCTTCATGATCGATAATTGTAGATATGGCTGATTCTAAAATTATATCCTGTATACTAGCTTTATCTTGGCTTCCGATAGAACCATTTGGATCAAACACAATATCTATGTGAAGATTATTATTTTTTAGCAAGAGTGATGATAAGCCAGAAAGTTTTCCAGAATATCCCACAAATTGTTTAGGATTTTTAAGTTTTATTTCTTCATCGTTTATATATAAAAGCAACAGGCCATTATGAACCTGGGGAAGTTTTGAAACATCTTTCCAACTACCTTGTTCTAGTGGTGTGGTTTTATCCAAGAAGTTACGAGCATATTTGATTACTTTTTCCCCTCGCGCTGGATTATATTTATCTCCGCGGTTTGCTTCACGTGTTTCTGGTATTACATCTGTTCCGTAAAGAGCATCGTACAAGCTGCACCATCGAGCGTTAGCTGCATTCAAAGCATAACGTGCGTTCATTACTGGGACAACAAGCTGTGGACCAGCAATACTAGAAATTTCTTCATCTATATTTTTTGTTTCGATTAAAAAACTCGACTCTTCTTTGACAAGATATTTAATCTCTTTTAAAAAATTTATATAAGAGTTAAAATCGATTTTTTGACCTTTGCGAGAAAGATGCCAGTTATCAATTTTTTGTTGCATCTGCTCTCTAATGTTAAGAAGTTTTCCGTTTTTGGGCGTTAGTTCGTGTGCTACTTTATCTAACCCAATCCAAAATTTTTCAGAATCAATATTTGTGCCTGGCAGAAGTTCGGTATTTACAAATTCTAATAGTTCTGTAGCAACAGACAATTTACCTTGTGGAGTATAATTCATATTTGGACAAAATTTTGCCACTAATTTCTATATTTTTATTAATCGATTCAATATTTATGTATATATATATTCTTAATCAAGTATTATTCGATTAATCAAATGAAAAGTTATCTAGATTTTGAGCATGATATAAAAACTTTAGAAGAAGAGCTTGAAAAATTAAAGGATCCTTTTAACAAAGAAGGAATATCAAAGGTAGATACAGAGCAAATATCTCGTATACAGGGTGAAATCGATCAAAAGCTAAAAGTTTCGTACGAAAATTTGAATGAGTGGCAAAAAACTCAAGTTGCTAGACACGAAGAAAGACCAAAAGCAAAATTTTTTATAAATAATTTGTTTACTAATTTCATTAATTTATCTGGTGATCGAAAATTTGCTGAAGATGAAGCTGTTATTACCGGGTTTGCTGTCTTCGAAGGCAAATCTGTTCTGGTCATAGGCCAAGAGAAGGGCGATGATTTGGATAGTCGACTTAAGAGAAACTTTGGTATGATGAGGCCAGAAGGTTACAGAAAATGTGTCAGACTGATGAAGCTAGCAGACAAATTTAATATTCCAATAATATCATTTATTGATACACCAGGAGCGTACCCTGGAATTGGAGCTGAACAAAGAGGACAAGCAGAAGCAATTGCTAACTCAATAGAGTGTTGTATGTCATTAAAAGTTCCAATCATTTCAGTCATTATCGGCGAAGGAGGCTCGGGTGGCGCAATCGCTTTAGCATCCGCAAACAAAGTACTAATGTTTGAAAATGCAATTTATTCTGTTATTTCCCCCGAAGGATGTGCATCTATATTATGGAGAGATCCAAGTAAATCTTTAGAAGCGGCAAAAGCCATGAAGCTAACCGCCAACGAACTTTTTAAAATGAATATTATAGATGAAATTATCAAAGAACCACTTGGTGGTGCTCACAGAAATAAAAAACAATCGGTTTCTAATACTAAAATAGTATTAATAAAATATTTTAAAGAATTTAATAATTACACTAGAGAAGAAATATTCGAGCAAAGGAAAAAAAAGTTTTTACAAATCGGTAGACAAAAAAACATCACACCATTTTCAAAAAATGAAGGTAATTTAGTGCAAAGCGATAGCCTTTTTACATCTTTCGGGAAGAACTTTTTTAAACACAAAAATAAATTGATAATAGCTTTATTATTGTTGGTAATAATGTTGCTAATTTTTGTCTAAACATTTTATAGGGCGCCACAACAGTTTTTAAATTTTTTTCCAGTAGCTAAACACCTTTCATTTCTTGATATTTTTTCGTTTTTTTTGGTTACTAACAAACATTTTGGGCTATTTTTAAATTTATTATTGTTTACAGTTGAATATTTGCTTGTTTGTTTCTCATAAGGGGAAATTTCAAGATTGTTCAAAAAAGTAATAAAGTCGATTTTGATTTTATTTAATAAATCTTCAAACAATTTGAACGCTTCTCTTTTATATTCTTCCAAAGGGTCTTTTTGCGCATACCCTCTCAATCCCACAACTTGTCTTAAATGTTCTAAATATTGCAAGTGAGATCTCCACAGAAAATCAATAGTTTGCAAGAATATTCTTTTTTCAAGCTCCAAATTTACGACTTCTGTAAGCTGTTTATTTCTTTCGTCTCTGAATTCGTGGAAGCGCTTTTTTATAGTATTTCCGAAGTTTTCATTTTTTAAATCTGTAATATTTGCAAATTCTTCTGTTTTAATTGATCTTCCCAATATAGGCTTAATTTTCATTTTGAAAGCATCAAGTTGATTTTCCCTAGAATAGATTACCTTCTCATTTGTAAAATATTCGACCAAATCGTTTAAAAATGAATTGATTATTTCATTAATGTGATTTGATTTAAGTACTTCTTTTCTTTGTTCAAAGATAACTTGCCTCTGATCATTCATTACATCATCAAATTTTAATAAAGTTTTTCTAATATCAAAATTTCGAGACTCAACTCTTTGTTGGGCTCTTTCAAGAGCTTTATTGATCCAGGGGTGATCAATTGATTCTCCCTCCTTTAATCCAAATTTTTGCATAATTCCATCTATAGATTCTGATCCGAATATTCTCATCAAGTCATCTTCCAAACTTATATAAAATATGGATTTACCTGGATCACCCTGTCTTCCTGATCGCCCTCTTAGTTGATTGTCAATTCTTCTGCTTTCATGTCTTTCAGTTCCAATTACATACAGCCCACCATTTTTTATAACTTCTTTTTTTTCTTGTAAAATTGAGTTTTGCTTGTCGTTTAAATTGGTTTGTTTTCCTCCCAGCTGAATGTCAGTTCCTCGGCCGGCCATATTTGTAGCTATTGTTACAGCTTTTAATTTGCCCGCGTCAGCAATTATCTTGGCTTCCTTTTCATGCTGTTTAGCGTTTAAAACGCTATGATTTATTTTTTTTGTGCTAAGCAGGGAGGAGATTTTTTCGGACTTTTCTATGCTTGTTGTTCCAACTAGGACTGGCTGACTATTATAATAACAACTTTCTATTTTTTCAATTATGGCTTTGTATTTTTCTTTTTCCGTTCTAAAAATTTGATCATTTAAATCAGTTCTAATCATTGATTTATTTGTGGGAATTGAAACCGTTTTTAGTTTATAAATGTCATAAAATTCTTCTGCCTCAGTAAGCGCAGTGCCCGTCATTCCCGAAAGTTTGTTGTACAATCTAAAATAATTTTGATAGGTAATCGAGGCTAAAGTTTGATTTTCACTTTGAATTTCTACCTTTTCTTTTGCTTCCAGGGCTTGGTGGAGTCCATCTGAAAATCTTCTACCCTCAAGCACTCTACCAGTGAATTCGTCTATAATTTGTACTTTATTATCTCTAACAATGTAATCTGTATCTTTTGAAAATAATAAATTTGCCCTTAAAGCCTGATTTATATGATGAACTAAATTAATATTTTGCGGATCATAGAAGTTATTATTTTTTAGAATTCCATATGTTCTTGATAGTTTTTCTATTTTGTCTATGCCTTTTTCAGAAAGCATTACATTTTTGTTTTTTTCGTCTAATTCGTAATCAGTTTTTTCAAGATGTTTAACAAATTTATTGCTCACAAAATATTGATCAGATTTGTCTTCCGTTGCTCCTGAAATCACCAGCGGGGTCCTTGCTTCATCAATAAGAATGCTGTCCACTTCATCAACGATACAAAAAAAATGATCTCTCTGTACCATTTGCTCAATATTATACTTCATATTATCCCTTAGATAGTCAAAACCAAATTCATTATTAGTACCGTATGTCACATCACAGTTATAATTTTTTTTTCTAATTTCATCTTCTATTTCATTTGTAATACATCCTACGGATAAGCCCAAAAAATTATAAATTTTACCCATCCATTCCGAATCTCTTTTTGCCAAATAGTCATTTACCGTTACTACGTGAACTCCTTTACCCAACAAGGCATTTAAATATACAGGCAGTGTAGAAACTAAAGTTTTGCCCTCTCCTGTCTTCATTTCAGCAATTTTTCCTTGATGAAGAATAATGCCACCCATTAGTTGTACATCAAAATGTCGTTCGCCAAGGACTCTTCTAGAAGCTTCCCTCACACAAGCGAAAGCCTCTGGAATTAAATCTTCAAGTTTAATGCCTTTTTGAATTTTTGATTTGAATTCTGCAGTTTTTATAGGGAAATTTTCGTCAGATTTTTCTTTGACTTTTGATTCCCAGTCATTAATTTTTTCTACGGTTAATTTTAAACGTTCAAGCTCTCTTTGGCTTGAATTCTTAATAAATTTGCCAATAATTTTGCCAATATTTAACATAGATATTTATTTTTTTTTTAAGACAGTATAAAGGTATATTAGTCCAATTAAGACTTATATATATAATCAATAATAAAAGATTTTAAATACCCATGACAATAAACTTGAAAAATTTTCTAAATCCTAAAATCAAGATGGCAAAAATGGGTGAATTTCAAGAATTACAACCCATAAAAGGATTAGAAATATCGTCAATATCAGCAGATCTGTATGGTGATGGTAGAGATGATCTTACGTTGTTTAACTTTCAAGAAGGAGCCAATTTTGCCGCGATATATACAACGTCAAAAATTACCTCGGCAAGCATAAACTGGAATTTAAAAATTAAAAAAAATTTTGCGAAAGCACTTTTAGTGAATACAAAAAATGCTAATACTTTTACCGGCACAAAAGGAGCCCAGGGATTAAAAGAAGTTGCTCACGCATTATCGAAAGTTCTAACAATAAGATCATCGCAATCACCTAAAGGGATTAGTGAAGTTGTAAAGATAACTGATTTGTTGTTTGCGTCAACCGGGGTAATTGGTGAAGATTTTCCGTATATTAAAATTAAAAATAGAATCCCAGAATTAGTGAAAAAGTTAAAAACGGAAACAAATAAATTTGTTTGGTTTAAGGCTGCAAGCGCAATCATGACAACCGATGTAAAGCCAAAACTTGCCTACGAAGAATGTAAAATAGGTAATAAATCAGTGAAAATTTCTGGGATAGCCAAAGGTTCTGGTATGATTGCTCCAAATATGGCAACCATGTTGTCCTTCATATTTACTGATGCAAATATACCTTCTGTTTTCTTAAAAGCTATTTTAAGGACAGTTGCCAATACGACATTTAATGCCATAACCGTTGATGGAGATACTTCAACTAACGATATGGTTGTCATTTTTTCTACAGGCAAGGCAAAAAATGCAAAAATATATAACGTCTTGGATTCCAATCTACAAGATTTTAAAAAAGCTTTACATAGATTGTCACTAAATCTTGCTAAACAAATTGTTGCAGACGGAGAAGGAGCAAAAAAATTCATTACGATAGAAGTTGTTGGAGCCAGATCAATATCTATGGCAAAAAAAATTGGCTTTTCGATTGCCAACTCTCCTTTATTCAAAACAGCTGTTGCAGGTGAAGATCCAAATTGGGGAAGAATTATTATGGCGATAGGAAAATCAAAGGAGAATATTATTCCAAATAAAATACAGATAAAAATTGGAAACCAATTAATAGTTGATCAAAGCAAGGTAGCCAAAGATTATAGTGAAAAAAAAATAAAAGAATATATGAAATGGGATTCAATTAATATAGAAGTTAATTTAAATATTGGAGAAGCTGATTACACAGTATATACATGTGATTTTACACATGATTACATTGACATAAATGCTGATTACCGAAATTAATACTTGTTTTTTTTAATTAAAATTAAATAATATAAATATAGATGATAAAATATAATTTGATATGTAAATGTGGAAAAACATTTGAAAGCTGGTTCTCAAGTTCAGATAGTTACGACACGTTGTGGAAAAAAAAGTTGATCAATTGTATTTATTGCAATTCTACTTCCGTTAAAAAATCAGTCATGGCACCGAATTTATTTAGCAAAACAAATAAGATTTCAAAAAATACAAAATTAAAAAAGAAAATGAAAAAGCAACTTTTGAACTTAAGAAAATATATTGAAAAGAATTGCAAAAATGTCGGAGATAATTTTTCCCACGAAGTTAGAAGTATTCATTATGATAAGAAGACTTCCAAAGGAATCTATGGCACCGCAACACCAGAAGAAACTACAGAACTAATCGATGAAGGTATTGACGTTACTACCATACCCTGGGTAAATAAATCAGAAAACTAATTTACCGAAAAAGTTGAAATGTAATTTACCGAAGCATCACTAGCCGTATGCCATTTTTTCAAAAATAAATTGTATTTCATTCCAACCACCTCATCAATTATGAAGTTGTTGTTGCTAGCAATTATTTCTAATTCTTGCGGTGTTAAAAATTTTTCCCAATCATGTGTACCAATTGGCAACCATTTCAAAATATATTCTGCTCCCAAGATTGCGTAGAAATATGATTTTAAATTTTTATTTATAGTGGCAACAAACATAATTCCATTTTTTTTAATTAGCTTTGAACAATTTTGAATAAACACATTTACATTTGAAACATGTTCAACAACTTCCATATTTAATATTACATCAAATTTATTTTTAAAATTTAATTTTTCAGGTGAACAATGTGTATATTTGATGTTTAGATTCATTTTCTTAGAATGCAACTTTGCAACCTTAATGTTAATGTTAGAGGCATCAATTCCTGTCATTTCTGCTCCCAGTCTACTTAACGGCTCACATAAAAGTCCACCACCACATCCGATATCTAAAATTTTTAATCCTCTTAATGGCAGTGAAATATCCGGGTCAAGTTTAAAGTGAAAAATTAGTTTTTCTTTGATAAATTTAATCCTAGTTGGATTAAAAAGATGCAAGGGTTTAAATTTTCCCTTTGGATTCCACCAATCTTTTGCCAATGTCGAAAATTTTTCTATTTCTTTTTTGTCTACTGTAGTCAAAATAATAATTATCTAGCTATACTTGTACATTTTTGCAATTAAGAGTATTTATTATTAAAAATTATATAAAGTAAACAAGATATTTTATCATGAAAAGATTAGTTCTTAAGTTTGGCGGCACATCTGTTGGAACTATAGAAAAAATTAAAAAAGTAGCAAATATTATCAAAAAAATATTTAATAAGGGTAACGAAATTATTGTTATTGTTTCTGCAATGACAGGTGTTACCGATGAGTTAAAGAAAAAGTCTAATTTAATTAGCAATAATTTTGATGACAAAGAGTTGGATGTATTACTTTCATCTGGGGAACAAGTTTCGTGTTCACTTTTGTCAGGAGCAATTATTGATTTGGGACTTAAAGCGAGATCATGGCAAGGTTGGCAAATCCCAATTCTAACAGATGCTAACCACACATCTTCTAATATAATGAGAATTAAAACCGAAGAAATTTCAAATTTTGTTTCACAGGGAGGTATAGCTGTAATCACTGGTTTTCAAGGAGTTTCAATGGATAACAGAATTACAACATTAGGACGCGGAGGTTCAGATTTGTCAGCTGTTGTAATTGCAAAATTTTTTCGAGCAGATTCTTGTGAAATATATACTGACGTAGATGGAATTTTTACAACTGATCCTTCCATAAATAACAATGCCAAAAAAATTGACAAAATATCATACGAAGAAATGCTTGAAATGGCCTCTTTGGGAGCAAAAGTTATGCAACCAAATGCAGTCCAAGCTTCGATGATTGACAATATTCCAATTCATGTAAAATCTACTTTTTCCGAAAAATCCGGAACAAAAGTAATTTCTGAAAACGAAATTGATTATAAAAAAGCAGTAACAGGAATAGCTTATTCAAAAAGGAATGCTAAAGTTTCTGTCATCGGCGTTGTAGACAAGCCTGGCGTTGCAGCTGATATCTTCGAACCAATAGGAAAAAATAATATTAATGTTGATATGGTAATTCAAAATACTTCTCTTGATGGCAAAAAAGCTAATGTGACTTTCACTATTAAACGAGAAGATTTAAACAAAACATTGAGTTTAATTGAAAAAAGTAAACAAAAGTTAAATTATAATAAAATAATACATGATGATAAGCTTGCCAAAGTGTCTATTATTGGTGCAGGTATGATAGCTAATCCTGGAGTAACATATAAAATGTTTAGAACTTTAGCAGATATGAAAATAAATATTTTAGCGATTTCAACTTCAGAAATAAAAATTTCTGTTTTAATTCGAGAAGATTTGACCCAAAAAGCAGTAAAAGCACTACACAAATCATTTGAACTTAATTAAGAAACCAATGAGCATTAGACCATTCAGAGATATTAAAAGAAAAAAAACTAAAAAAATTAAAGTTGGCAAAATTAATGTGGGTGGCGGAGCACCAATATCTGTTCAGTCGATGACAAACACTTTAACAACTAATGTTGAAGGGACAGTAAAACAAATTAATGAGTTAACCGAAGCCGGCGCAGATATTGTGAGAGTTTCATGTCCCGACAAAGACTCATCTTTATCTTTAAAAAAAATTATAAATCAAGTTAATGTTCCTATAGTTGCGGATATTCATTTTCACTACAAAAGAGCGATAGAAGCTGCAAATTCAGGAGCAGACTGTTTAAGAATAAATCCAGGAAATATTGGTTCCAAAGAAAAAATTCGTGAAATTCTTAAGGCTGCAAAAGATAATAATTGTTCCATTAGAGTTGGGATTAACGCAGGATCTCTAGAAAAAAAATTATTAGAAAAATATAAAGAGCCGTGTCCGGAGGCATTAGTTGAAAGCGCCCTAAATAATATAAAATTTTTAGAGGATAAAGATTTCTTTAACTTTAAAATAAGCGTGAAATCATCGGATGTTTTTCTATCAACCAAAGCTTACAGGTCTCTTTCGGAAGTTTGTGATTATCCTCTACATTTGGGTATTACCGAGGCAGGAAGTTTGACTTCGGGAAGCATTAAGTCTTCAATCGGTATAGGTATTTTATTAATGGAAGGAATTGGAGATACCATAAGAGTTTCTTTATCAGCAAATCCTATCGAAGAAATAAAAATTGGTTATGAAATTTTAAAATCTCTAAACCTAAGACACAAAGGGGTAAATATTATATCTTGTCCTTCGTGTGCTCGACAGGGATTTCCAGTTATTGATACAGTTAAAATTTTAGAAGAAAAACTTTCACACTTGAAAGAACCAATAACGCTATCAGTTATAGGATGTGTTGTTAATGGCCCTGGAGAAGCTTCTCAAACCCAAATAGGATTAACCGGCGGAGGACAAGGTAGTCATATGATGTATCTTTCAGGCTTGCCTCACCATAAAGTGGTTACCGATGAGATAATCAAAGAAGTTGTTAGTCTAGTGGAAAAAAAGTCCAAAGAACTTAGAAACAATTAAATTACCAAAAATGATACCGTTAGATAAAGTTAAACAAATAATTAGTACTTATGAAACTTTGGAAAAAGAGCTTGCATCAGGAAATATTGACAAAAAGAATTTTGTAAAAAAATCCAAAGAATATTCGAGTGTAGGAGAGGTGGTTGCTCAGGCTAGAGATTATCTAGGTTTTAAGAAAGAAAAAGAAGAATTAAAAAAAATTATAGAAGATAAAAAAAGTGGCAATGATATGATCGAGCTTGCCAAAAATGAACTACTTCAATTATCTAAAAAAAATGAAGAAGATGAAAAAAAGTTAAAAATATATCTTCTTCCGAAAGATGAGGCAGATTCAAAAAATGCTATATTAGAAATTAGAGCAGGAACAGGGGGGTTGGAAGCCAGTTTATTTGTTGCCGATCTATATAAAATGTATGAAAAAGTCTGTTTAAATAAAAACTGGTCTCTTGAGATTATTAATTTATCAAAAAGTGAAGCCGGAGGATTTAAGGAAGTTATATTATTGGTGAGGGGTGTGAATATCTACTCTTTTTTGAAATTTGAGTCCGGGGTACACAGAGTACAGCGAGTGCCGGCTACCGAAACTCAAGACAGAGTTCATACATCAGCCGCAACTGTTGCGGTTTTGCCTGAAGCTGAAGAAGTAGATGTAAAAATAAATGAAAAAGATTTAAGAATCGATGTTTTTAGATCGAGTGGACCAGGAGGCCAATCAGTTAATACGACAGACAGCGCGGTGAGAATTACTCACTTACCAACGGGAATTGTGGTAAGTCAGCAAGATGAGAAATCACAACACAAAAACCGCGCAAAGGCTATAAAGATATTAAGATCAAGAATTTATGAGGCCGAGAGAGAAAAAAAAGATAGAGAAAGATCGAGAGATAGAAAAAAACAAATAGGATCAGGAGATAGATCAGAAAGAATTAGAACATACAACTTTCCCCAAAGCAGAGTAACAGACCACAGAATAAATTTGACGCTACATAATCTTGGGGACTTTTTAAGCGGAGATGCTTTTGAAGAATTAAATGAAAATTTAAGAATACGAGATCAAGAAATAAAATTAGCAAACCTAAAGCAATAAAATGATTTTAGCAAACACGATTAAACAAGCGTCACAACTATTAAGGAATCACAATATTGATTCATGTGAACTTGATGCTCAAATAATTCTTTCTAATGTTATGGGAGTTTCAAAAGAATTTTTAATAACAAATGATAAAATAAACGTTTCAAAAAAAGTGAGGCAACAATATTTTCACGCAATTAAAAGACGAATTAAAAGAGAACCGGTTGCCTATATCACAGGAAGGAAAGAATTTTGGAGTCACAGCTTTGCGGTTAATCATTCAACGCTCATTCCAAGACCAGAAACCGAGCTATTAATTTATAAAGTAGTAAATTTTTTTAAAAACAAAAAAATAAATATTTTGGATATTGGAACTGGTTCGGGCTGCATATTACTTTCAATACTAAAAGAGTTGAATTTTTCAAGAGGCACGGGCATAGATGTTTCTATGAAAGCAATTCAAATGGCTAAAACAAATTCTAGGGAACTTCACTTATTTTATAGGTCAATATTTAAGATTTTCGATATAAATGAATTTAATGTGGGAAAATATGATTTAATCGTTTCGAATCCACCATATATATCATCAAAAGATATAAAAAAATTAAGCAGGGATATAATAAATTATGAGCCTTTAGTTGCTTTAAACGGAGGACTTGATGGTCTTGACCTTATAAAAAAAGTTATCTATAAATCGGATGTTCTATTAAAGAGGAATGGATTGCTTGCCATAGAAATTGGGTACGGTCAATACAGAAAGATTTCTTCCATATTGAAACAACGAGGATTTAGAGAGGTGGGCAAAGAATACGATAGTAATCGCAATGTACGTTGCATAATAAGCACAAAGGCGAGATTTTATTAGATATTAGAAATAATTATTTTGACAAAGCAAAATGGTAATGAATAGGATGGTGTATATCCCTTGAGAAAGGGGTATTTCAATAAAAGATGTATGTTTCAGCATAGACCAAGAAGATTTAGACGTCGTTCGAATGGTAGAAATCGCCAGCCTCGAGATAATGGGATCAAACGTACAGGAATGGAATCTACTTCATTAACCAATTTTCGGGGAAGAAATAATATTAATCAATATCAAAACGCGACGAAATTAGCAGAGAAATATGAAGTTTTAGCGAAAGAAGCTTTATCAAGAGGAGACAAGACTTTATCCGAAAGTTATTTTCAACACGCTGATCATTATATGAGAATTGTTAATGAAAAAAATTTAAATCAAAGTCAAAATAGAGTTAAAGATTTTGAAAACAAAGAAGTAGCTGGCAAAAATATAGATAACAATATTAGCATTGATCAAGGCAAAACTTCAAAAATAGACAAAGAAGAAAAGGAGTAATTTTTTTTAAAATTATTTTTTTTCTGAAATCAATTCTGCTATTAACACATCGGTTTTAATTCTGTGTATTTCAAAAAGTTCTCTTTCGTTCTCTTTTAATGATTTCCCTGAAGGTAATTTTAACTTTTGAGAATTAACTTTTTTTCCATTTACTATAACTTCGTAATGTAGATGGGGGCCTGTGGATAATCCAGTTGTTCCCACGTATCCAATAATTTGTCCTTGTTTAACTTTTTTATTTTTTTTAATACCTCTAGCAAAATTTTTTAAATGTGCATAAACTGTCTCATAAGCAAAGTTATGTCTGATTTTTATACAATTTCCTCCTCCTCCACACCATCCAGATTTAACAACGGTTCCGCTACCAGAAGCCATGATTGGAACGCCTTCTCGCGCCGCAAAGTCAGTACCTTGATGCATTTTGTTAAAACCAAGAATAGGATGTTTTCTCATTCCGAAAGATGAAGAAAGTCTTGCTCCATTTATTGGGGTTTTCATTAGGGCCTTTTCGACACTTTTTCCATTTATATCAAAATAATTATAAGTTTGATCATTACCAAATTTGTAAAGTGCAATTTCACGTCCGTTAACAGACATATATGCGTAAAGAATAGATCCACTTTTTATAAATTCGCCATTTTCGTCAATATATTTATCGTAAACAATTCTGAAGTAATCATTTTTTCTGATGTCTCTCTGAAAATCAATCTCAAAACCAAAAATTCTTGCAAATTCGATAATTGTATTGGGGTTTATATTTGCGTCAGTTGCAGATGAATAAAAATTATTTGTAATTACATTTTCTTCGATAAAGCTTTTTTTGTAAAGTTTGGTGATAATTTTTTTTGATAAAATTTTACCTTCTTCATTATTTTTGGATATTTCTATAATTATACTTTTAGTAACTGGAATAGAAAATTTTATTATAGAGTGATTTTTATTAGATAAATTTTCTTTAATAATTATATTAATTTTATTTCCAGCTAGCAATTGATTAGCATTACCGTATTTTTTGTATTGTGTTATAACAGATTGAATTTCTTTATTTTGTATTTTTAATTTTTTTAAAATTTTTTGAATACTGTCACCACTTTTTATTTCATAGTCTATATTTATGAACGGAGATTTGATTTTTTGTAGAAAAAACTCCTTGATCAAAGTTATATCTTCATTCGGTTGCGAAGTATTTGTTTTTTGACTTACTATTTCTTTATCATTTTTAAAAAAAATTGTAACTAAAATTACCCATGTTAAAATCAACGTAAATAAGACGGAATATACAGTTTTTTCCTTATTTTTTCCTAGCATTTGAAACATAGTAAGATTTATAATAGTCTCAGTTGTAATTTTATATTTTATCAATTTTTTACATCAAATAATTAATAATATTGTTAAAAAGTCACTAATTTCTCCACCATTTAATTTTAATATTCGCCTTGATTTATTCCTTAATTAGCTTATAAGCAACGGTCCGACCTTCAAAAGGCCTAATTTTCTTTGCTTTATTGACAGGTCGTTAATTTAAACACAAAGATGAATTCATTGAGTACGATTTTGTCTTGAAGTGTTTTAGCTATTTTATATTGTAAAAAAAAGAAGAGAAGTGTGGACGGTTAGGTTACCAAAATTATTTGTCGTACACACTTCAACGAAAATATAAATAATTTTTTTATTTATATGAAGCTAGTGTGCGCCGTTATTAAACTTGAGAGTTTGATCATGGCTCAGAACGTACGCTGGCGGCACGCCTAACACATGCAAGTCGAACGAAGTAGCAATACTTAGTGGCGAACGGGTGAGTATAATGTGGGTATCTGCCCTTTGGTCTGGAATAACACGGGGAAACTTGTGCTAATACTAGATAAGCCTTTACAGGGAAAGCTTTAGCGCCAATGGATGAGCTCACACTTGATTAACTAGTTGGTAGGGTAATGGCCTACCAAGGTTGCGATCAATAGCTGATCTGAGAGGATGATCAGCCACATTGGGACTGAGACACGGCCCAGACTCCTACGGGAGGCAGCAGTGGGGAATCTTGCACAATGGGGGAAACCCTGATGCAGCGATGCCGCG